>VOFC01001888.1_pt1 | contig 186616 bp, 157 predicted proteins | sample 5384161 | NCBI WGS metagenome assembly VOFC01 (sample SAMN12384722, study PRJNA508395) | human gut metagenome | isolation source: healthy gut B | host: Homo sapiens
GCGCAACGCCTATCAAGGCATCGGCGGCGAGTATGAAACGCTGCTCAAAGCCTTCGACCGTGAGAACGAGGTGTTCAAGAAACGTGTCGGCAAGGACAGGAAAATGGCTACCTATCGGGCACGTGTACGGGCAAGAAACCATGTAGCCGCCTTTATCAAGTCGTTTTACAGACGCAGCGATATGTCCATGTTGGAACTTACTCCCGATTTCATCAAGGAGTTCGCCGCATACCTCTCGACTGAAGCCGGATTGCGGAACGGTTCGATATGGGCAAACTGCACGTGGCTGAAAGGCGTGGTCATGAAAGCGCATTATAACGGGTTGATACCGCGCAATCCTTTCATCCAGTTTCATATCAGCCCCAATGTGAAAGAACGGGAATATCTGACGGAGGATGAACTGAAAGCGGTCATGACACATGAGTTTGCAGACAGCAAGCTCGCATACATCCGTGACATTTTTTCATCTTTGCCAGTTTCACCGCCTTGTCATTCGTGGACATTCAGGAACTGACGAATGACAACATCGTGGAGGTGAACGGCGAGAAGTGGATATTGTCCAAACGCCACAAGACAAAAGTCGCCTTCCAAGTGAAGCTGCTGGATATACCCTTGCAGATTGTCGAACGCTACCGACCGATGCAGAAAGACAATCGTATATTCCCCGGCTTGAACTATTGGTCTATCTGCAAACCGTTGAAACGGATGATAAGGGAATGTGGCATAACCAAGTCAATATCATTTCATTGCAGTCGTCATGGCTTCGCAACATTAGCTTTGAGCAAGGGGATGCCCATTGAAAGCGTAAGCCGTGTGTTGGGACATACGAATATAGTCACGACCCAACTCTACGCAAAGATAACCACGCAGAAGCTCGACAACGACCTGACCATGTTCGGCGACAAACTGAGTAAGACGTTTAACGGAATAACGATGTCATGAGTATGAGAAGAAACAGCATAACAGTGAATGAATCCGGCAATATCATCATGCCGGAGAATGTCTCAAACATTTGGATGAGCGAGCCGGAATTGGTGGAACTGTTCGGAGTAATTGCTCCGACACTTCGTTCTGCCATCAGAAACATCTATAACAGTGGAGCATTAAAAGAATACGAGGTACAGAAGTATGTTCGGCAGGAGAACGGGTATCATGCCGATGTGTTCAGCTTTCCGATGATAGTCGCACTTGCTTTCCGCATTGACAGCTTCGGTGCGGAACAGGTGCGCAATGCCATATTTAAAAGGCTGTACTTGCGAAAAGAGAAAACAAATATCTTCTTTTCGCTGGGTATAAATGGTTGGGATATGTCTAATTATCAGGCATAAGTTCTAATGATATGACGACATGAAGTAGTGAGACCTATGCGTATTCCCATTGCCAACAATGTATTTATACGAGTATGTGAATAGGTGTATTGCCATTCATACGTACGATTACGACAAACCCGAAGAAAAATCCATTAGAATGGCATTTCTTCGGGCTTTTGTTGTATGTCATAAAGCCAAATCCAAGAAAATCTTACGTGAGGTATGCGTGAGTTGTTAATCCGTTCTGCGCTAATTGCCGAGTTTTGCACTGATTAAACAAAAAAATGAAGTGCTAATGAAACAAGGCAACTTTGAAAATGAGGAGTTTATCCGTGTGGGTACCACCCTCTACAAGTTAGTGAACCAGCCCCGTCTGAACGGAGGCTATGTGAAGAAGCGCATCGTGTGGAACAATGAAACACTGCGGCAGGACTACGGCAAGGACTATCTCGCCACCGTGCCGAAGTACGACGGCTTCTGCACCGTCCCCGACCATGTGGACTACCGTCCCGTGGTGGACAAGTTCCCTGAACCTCTACGAGCCGATAGGACACCGTCCGCAACAAGGCGAGTTTCCTGTATCCGGTCATTGGTGCGCCATATCTTCGGTGAACAGTATGAATTGGGCATGGACTATCTTCAATTGCTCTACCTGCAACCCGTGCAGAAACTGCCTATCCTGCTGTTGGTATCAGAAGAACGCAACACGGGCAAGAGTACATTCCTGAACTTCCTGAAAGCTGTGTTTCAAAACAATGTCACTTTCAATACCAACGAGGACTTCCGCAGCCAGTTCAATTCCGACTGGGCAGGAAAACTGCTCATCGTGGTGGACGAGGTATTGCTCAACCGCAGGGAGGACAGCGAGCGGTTGAAGAACCTCAGCACCACACTTTCCTTTACAAGGTGGAAGCCAAAGGCAAAAAGACCGTGACGAGATAGCGTTCTTTGCCAAGTTCGTGCTATGCTCCAACAACGAGTATCTGCCTGTTATCATTGATGCAGGTGAAACACGCTATTGGGTGCGCAAGATAGAGCCTTGCAGAAGATTATCCGCAGCAACCGCAACCGATTGGAGATAGAGATGTGCGAACTTATCCTTGACATTATGGAAAGTGTCGGCACGGACACATTCTCGTTCTGCCACAACGACATTCTTCTTTGCTGGTACATTCGCAGGTAAAGGTGGAGAAGCACCAAGTCAGAAAGGTATTGCAGGAATGTTGGAAACTTACTCCTGCCTCTAACGGGCTTACATATACCACTTACCAATTCAATTACAATCGGGGAGTGCCGATATGAGCCGATAAAAAGAGTCGGTCGTTTCTACACCGTCACAAGGGAACAACTTGAATCCCTGTAATACTATTCTTTTTTTTTGTTGAATTGATGAATAATGATATAACCATACTGATAATAAACAGCATACACTCTCAACAAATTCTCAACAATCGAAAAGAAAAGTTGAGAGGGAAACAGCATCAGTTTGTTGGATTCTCTATTTGTGAGTGGTTTGTTGAGAAGATGTTGAGAATATAAAAGCATTAACGTATAGGACAATACATATCTCATTCATCAAATCAACGTTTTTACAGTCATCATCAAATCCATAGAAATTATATCATGAACATCCAAGAAGCAAAACAAATCAAAATTGCGGACTATCTGCAAAGTTTGGGTTATTCGCCCGTAAAGCAACAGGAAACTGCCTGTGGTATAAATCCCCGTTCCGTCAGGAAACGGAAGCCTCGTTCAAGGTGAACACCGACCGCAACCTGTGGTTCGATTATGGACTGGGGAAGAGTAGTGGTAACATCATCGCACTTGCAGGGGTACTGTACGCATCCGACCATGTGCCTTATCTGCTTGGCAAGATAGCGGAACAGGCACCACACATCCGTCCCATATCTTTCTTTTTCGCCAGCAAGCATCCGGGAACCGAGTTTCCAGCATTTGAGGTGGGAGAACTTACCCATCCTGCATTGCTCCGATACTTGCAGGAACGGGGCATAAACATCGCTTTGGCAAGGCGCAATGTAAAGAGCTCCACTTCACCCATAACGGCAAGCCCTATTTCGCCATCGGTTTTCCGAATGTTGCCGGAGGATATGAAGTGCGTAACCGTTTTTTCAAGGGTTGCATCGCACCCAAAGACATCAGTTATATACGCCAGCAAGGAGAACAGCAAGAGAAGTGTCTCGTGTTCGAGGGTATGATGGACTATCTGTCCTTCCTCACGTTGCGGATGAAGAACTGCCCGACCATGCCCAATCTTGATGGGCAGGATTATGTCGTTCTCAATTCGGTTGCCAATGTTTCCAAAGCAATGGATGTGCCGCATGGGTACGAGCGCATCCACTGCCTGCTTGACAATGACGAGGCTGGAAGAAATGCCTACTTGGAATTGGCAAGAGAGTTCAGCGGTCGTATCGGGGACTTCTCCGACAACTACAACGGACATAAAGACCTGAACGATTACCTGTGCGGCAAGTGGCAGAATGTAACCGTTAATCCACCTCCACGAACCATCGTAAAACCCAAAAAAAGAAAGGACTTGGATTATAGCACCTTGAACAAGAAAACGTGAGATGCTCAAAACTCATTCCATAAGGATTGGGAGGTAGCAAGTTTGTGTTTCGGGCAGACCGAAACCGCTTGCTACCCACTTCCCAAATTTCGGAAGATGGCATCCCGTTGGTCTATACAGTATAATCAGTAACAGAATTAGAAGAAACGAAATATGGAACAGAACAAGGAACGTAACAAAGGGTGGTCGCCCCAAGAAGGAAGCGACCGACAAACTGAAATACCGTGTCGCAGTGAAAATGACGGCAGCCGACTACTTCCGCCTGCTGACACGATCGCATGAGGCGGGCGTATCACCAAGCGAGTACATGAGGGAATGTTTCCGTAACGGTCATGTGAAAGAACGGCTGTCGGAGGAACATGCCGGATACATCCGCCAACTCTGCGGCATGGCTAACAATCTCAACCAGCTTGCGCGTAAGGCAAACGCCGGAGGCTTCCACGATGAACGGTGGGACTGCAAGGTGGCAGTGGCAAGGATTCATGAACTTATAACCAAGATAGGGATATGATGGCGAAAATCGTAAAAGGAAGCGACTTCAAGGGTGTGGTGGATTATATCCTTGATAAAGGAAAGAATGCCCAAGTTGTCGCATATGATGGCTTGTTTATGGAGAACAAGGAAACCATTGCCATGAGTTTCAATGCCCAGTCACGGATGAACGATAACGTGGCAACAACTGTCGGGCATATCGCTTTGAGTTTTTCCAAAGAGGATGAGCCACGTCTGACGAACTGTGTCATGGCAGGCATCGCGCTTGAATATATGGAACGGATGGGAATCAAGAATACGCAGTTCTTCATCGCCCAGCATTTCGACAAGGAGCATCCGCACGTGCATATTGCTTTCAACCGCATAGACAACAACGGCAATACCATATCGGACAGGCACGAGCGTCTGCGCAGTACCCGCATCTGCAAGGAATTGACCTTGAAATACGGCTTGCATATGGCTGGCGGAAGGACAATGTCAAACGCAACCGATTGAAAGAGCCGGATAAGACAAATACGAGCTTTACGACATCATCAAAATGGAAGTCGGCAGATGCGGCAACTGGAACGTGCTTATCGCCAACCTGAAACGGCAGGGAGTGGAAGTACATTTCAGCCACAGAGGACAGACGGACGAGATACAAGGCGTAGTGTTCACCAAGAACGGCTACCACTTCAACGGGTCCAAGGTGGATAGGCGTTTCAGCTATTCCAAGATTGACGCAGCTTTGCAGAGTAACAGATGCAGGGAACGGAAAGGAATGATGACCAACGAATATGAAGTTGCTACACCAAGTACACCATCCAGCATAGCACAAAGTGAGTTCTTCAACGGTTCATTGGGATTGCTGAACGGTAGTGATTCTTCTTGCAACGCTGCTGATGTAGAAGCCAATCAGGAAATGGCAGAGATACTTCGTAGAAGGAAGAAAGTTAAGCGCAAGAGAGGTGTTGGGTTCTAATATTCTGTACTAATCCAATTCTCACGACACTTGCGCTCTATATTCATTCGGAGTGTAACCTACCTCTTTCTTGAACAGTCGGGTAAAATGTTGCGGGTACTGAAAACCGAGATTATAGGCGATTTCATTAACGGTGTCGTCTGTAGATGCAAGTTCCGTCTTGGCTATTTCAATAGACTTGTCATGAATGAAATGCAGGGCGGTTGAACCTGTTTCTTTTTTCAATAAATCACTGAAATAGTTGGGCGAGAGGCAGAGCTTGTCTGCACAATACTGTACAGTGGGCAAGCCTATCCGTTTAGCAGCCCCATCATGGAAGTATTCGTCAAGCAACCGCTCAAATCTTGCGAGGATGTCTCGGTTTTGGTTGTCGCGTGTGATGAACTGACGGTCATAGAAACGTGTGCAGTAATCAAGGAACGTCTTGATGCTGTCTGTGATGAGGTTCTTGCTGTGACGGTGTATCGGATGGTTCAATTCATATTGAATCTTGTGGAAGCAATCCATGATGATTTGCCGTTCTTCCACACTAAGGTGCAATGCCTCGTTTGTCTCGTAGGAAAAGAACGAATATTCACGCATTATCCGCCCGAGAGGTGTATTCCGCAGCAGGTCGGGATGGAACATAAGCAGGTAGCCATCTGGTTGGAACTGCATGCCGTCATCTTCCGCACCGAACACCTGTCCGGGCGCGATAAATATCAGTGTGCATAATTATTCCTAAGTCTGTGAAACCGGAACGCATGAAGCAGAATCTCGACATATTAGACTTCACCCTGTCGGCCAACGACATGGCACGGATAAAGACGCTGGATACCGACAAGCCTTTCTTACTCGGCTCGCACGAAGATCCAGAAATCGTAAAATGGTTCATGCAGTACAAAAACGCCTGAACATCAACAACCATATTTCGATAGCCGCTATCGACTATATTAAGAAGTTATTCGTATATGCCTTTATTGTAATCCGTCATGTACTGAGTAAATGTTTTGCCTGTTTGCTGTTTGAAGAAGCGCATGAGATGGCTCGGATCAGAGAAATTGAAATCATCCGCCATTTCACTGACAGTGCGGTTGGAGAATAGCAATTCGTTCTTCAGTTCCTCAAGCAGACGTTGTTTTATCAAATGGGTAGCTGATACTCCGAATTGGGCTTTTACTGAGTTATTGAGTGTGATGCGACTGACATGAAGCATGTCTGCATATTCCTGCACCCGCTGGTGGGTGCGGATATTCTGTTCCAACAAGTCCTTGAACCGAAAAAGCGAAATTGTTTTTAGCAATTTCAGCGGGCAAGCAATAGGCGGCAGCGTATGTACGATTGATAATCAGCAAAAGATAATATAGTAAGGAAACAATGATATTGTACGTATCAGACACTGGATTCATCAGCTCATACTTAATCTTTCCGAGCAGCCGCATATATTCCTTCATTTCGTCATGTGTGGCATTGATGTAAGGCGGCGTATCTGTCTGGTAACAATACAAAAGGCGAAAAACGAAGAACTTGTCGGCGATAAAAGTACGCATGAAATCTTCGCGGAATATAAGGAACGTGTAATCCAACGCCGTCTCATCTACATGCCACTCTTGTTGCTGATGGGGTGAAAGCAGGAGAACCATGCCGTCGCGCAGTTCAATCTTGCGGAAGTTCAGTAGCAAATATCCGTTTGCCTTACGGAAAAAAGTAGAAGCTGAAGAAGTCTGTCTTAAACCGCTTGTTTTCTGTCAGCACAAGTCCGATGTCCTTGTTTATGGCAGTATTGATGTAAAAATCCACGCCGCAGCGTGTCTTGTTGAACGGTACGCTGACCAGTCGATCAGGGGGTTGATTATCTCGTCCATATCCTTGTCGTTTTTGCAAAGATAATAATTTCATTTATCAAAATGGCATAATTACCGTTTTTTCAGGCATAGATGTTTCGCCGGATTCTTCCGAACTTTGCACCCGTAATCAATAACAAGACATATAGTCATGAAAAAGACATCCACAGTACAATTGGTGCGCAATGCCACCTTGAAAATCAGGTATGCGGGACACACCATGCTAATTGACCCCGTTTTAGCCGACAAAGGCACTTTGATATCGGCCCTCGGTGTGAATAAAACACCGAGGGTACACCTCACCATTCCTATTCAGGATATTATCGGAGGCGTGGACATGGTGCTCCTGACCCACAATCACATCGACCATTACGAGCCGAGTGTCCCCACACATTTGCCCAAAGAAATTCCTTTCTACGTTCAGCCCCAGGACGCGGACGCCATCAGAAACGACGGATTTACAAATGTGATACCCATCGAAGAAATAAAAACAATAGACGGCATATCCATTTACCGCACGACCGGACATCATGGTTTCGGGCAGATCGGGCAGATGATGGGACCTGTATCAGGTTATGTGCTAAAAGCCGAGGGCTTCCCGACCGTTTATATAATGGGTGACTGCCGATGGGAAGCATGTATCCGAGACACCGTGGAACGGTTCAATCCTGACTATATCGTGGTAAACTCCGGAGGTGCAATCTTTCCCGAATTTTCCAAAACGGACGGTCCTATCATCCCCGACGAGAACGAAGTGATGCAGATACTTGACGAATTGCCTTCGCATATCAAGCTGATAGCCGTACACATGGATGCCATCGATCATTGCCAGACCACCCGTGCAATTCTGCGCAATGAGGCAACGCATCACGAAGCCGACATGAGCCGGCTGATTATCCCGGAGGACGGAGAAACAGTTGTGTTATGAGTGTCTGCATTAAATCCCTGATAAAAAACATGAACATAGTGGTAGGGTGCACTATAGGATGCCCTTACTGCTATGCCCGTAACAACTGCCGCCGTTTCCACATTACCGACGACTTTTCCGTGCCTGAATACATGGAACGAAAACTGCGCATCATCGATACGTCCCGTCCTCATGTGTGGCTCATGACAGGAATGAGCGATTTCTCCGATTGGAAGCCTGAATGGAACGCAGAAATTTTCGAGCGGATCAGCAGCAATCCCCAGCACGCCTATATCTTTCTGACGAAGCGCCCTGACAAAATCAGTTTCTCCTCTGACGACGAGAACGTATGGATGGGCGTGACCGTCACGCGCAGTTCCGAGAAAAGGAGGATTGATGATTTGAAAAAGAATATCAAAGCACGACACTACCATGTCACGTTTGAACCTCTCTTCGATGATATCGGCGAGATTGATTTCGAGGGAATTGACTGGATTGTCATAGGCACAGAGACCGGAAACCGAAAAGGAAAGTCATATTCGCGCCCCGAATGGGTGCTTAGCATTGCAGAACAGGCAAAGGCTCATGGCATACCGGTGTTCATGAAAGAGGATTTGCTGCCGATTATGGGCGACGAAAGAATGATTCAGGAATTGCCGGAACAATTTACCAGACGAATACAATGAATATGGATACAATAAAGGAAATAGATGTAAAGAGTGTAATGACCAAATCCTCTCTGCCGGTGGGAGGATATTCGGTCAACCCTTATGTAGGGTGTCCCCACGCCTGCAGGTATTGCTACGCATCGTTCATGAAACGGTTCACCGGGCACACCGAGCCGTGGGGTACGTTTTTAGATGTAAAAAACTGGAAGCCGATAACGAATCCTCATAAATACGACGGTGAACGTGTTGTAATAGGGTCTGTGACGGACGGTTACAATCCGTATGAAGAAGAATTCCACCGTACCCGAAGGCTGCTCGAAGAGCTGCGAGGAAGCGATGCCGAGATTATGATATGCACAAAGTCCGATCTTGTCCTTCGCGATCTCGACCTGTTGAAGAGTTTTCCCAAAGTGACTGTGTCATGGTCTGTCAATACGCTCGACGAGCAGTTCTGCGCAGATATGGACAACGCCGTAAGCATTGAACGCCGTCTGAAAGCGATGCGTCAGACATACGAGGCAGGTATCCGCACCGTATGCTTCGTCTCGCCCATATTCCCCAGAATAACAGACGTGAAGGCAATAATAGAGGAGGTAAAAGATTATGCTGATTTAATCTGGCTTGAAAACCTGAATTTACGCGGGCAGTTCAAAGGCGGGATAATGACGTATATCCGTGAGAAGTATCCTGACCTCATACCGCTTTACGAGGAAATTTACAATAAAAAAAGGCTTGAATACTGGCAGGCATTGGAGCAGGACATTTCAAATTACGCCAAGGAGCAAGGCTTCCCGTATCGTATAAACGATCTGCCATACGGACGCTCGGAAAAAGGCAAACCTGTCATCGTAAACTACTTCTACCACGAAAAAATACGATTGACAAAATGAGGCTATGCCGGACTGATGCAGAAAAGTTGTAGCGCGGATAAAAGCACCATGTATGTGGATAATATCCGGCAATCTTCCGAGCGTATGCGGGAGATGCTCAACACGCTGCTGGATTTCTTCCGTCTGGACAACGGCAAGGAGCAACCCAACCTTTCCCCTTGCAGGATTTCCGCAATCACGCATATTCTTGAAACGGAGTTCATGCCCATTGCCATGAACAAGGGGCTGACTTTGATAGTGGAGAGCCACACCGATGCGGTGGTTTTGACCGACAAGGAACGTATCCTGCAAATCGGCAACAACTTGTTGTCAAACGCCATCAAGTTCACGGATAACGGTAGTGTATCATTGGCAGCGGATTATGATAACGGTTTGCTGAAACTTATCGTTGAAGATACCGGTACGGGCATGACCGAAGATGAGCAACAACGAGTATTCGGTGCATTTGAACGTCTTTCAAATGCCGCCGCAAAAGACGGCTTCGGATTAGGATTGTCCATCGTGCAGCGTATTGTGGCGATGCTCGGTGGAACTATACGCTTGGAAAGCGAGAAAGGCAAAGGGAGCCGCTTCACGGTGGAAATTCCCATGCAGACAGCCGAGGAACTGCCGGAACAGACAATTCAAGCGCAAATGCGCCATAATCATATCTGCCATGATGTGATTGCCATCGACAATGACGAGGTACTTCTCCTTATGTTGAAAGAAATGTATGCCCATGAAGGGATGCACTGCGATACCTGTACCAATGTTTCGGTACTGATGGAGCTGATACGAAAAAAGGAATACAGCCTGCTTCTGACGGATCTGAATATGCCTGAGATAAGCGGTTTTGAACTGCTGGAACTGTTGCGCTCATCCAATGTAGGCAACTCGAAGAGTATTCCCATAGTCGTGACAACCGCTTCGGGCAGTTGCAGCAAGGAGGAACTTATAGGGCGTGGATTTGCCGGATGCCTGTTCAAGCCGTTCTCCATATCCGAACTGATGGAGATTACGGATAAATGCGCATTAAGCAGCATATTGGATGAAAAGCCGGATTTTTCCACTCTGCTATCTTATGGCAATGAATCCGTCATGCTGGACAAACTGATAGCGGAAACCGAAAAGGAAATGCAGGCGGTCAAGGATGCAGAACAGCGTAAAGACCTCCAAGAACTGGACACACTTACACACCATCTGCGAAGTTCATGGCAGATTCTCCGTGCCGACCAGCCATTGAGGGAACTTTACGCCCAACTTCATGGAAGTGCCACTCCAGATGACGAAGCGATATGCAAAGCGGTGACCGGCTGTGCTGGATAAAGGTGCTGAAATTATCCGGCAGGCAAAAGAAGAAAGGAAAAATACGAAAATGGATAAAACAAGAATCATCGTGGTGGAGGACAATATCGTGTATTGCGAGTTTGTCTGCAACCTGCTGGCACGGGAAGGATTCCGTACCGTGCAGGCTTACCACCTCTCGACCGCGAAGAAACTTCTGCAACAAGCCTCAGACGGGGACATCGTGGTTTCTGACCTACGACTACCCGACGGTGACGGCATCGACCTATTACGATGGATGCGCAAGGAAGGCATGACACAACCGTTAATCATCATGACCTACTATGCCGAAGTGCATACGGCAGTCGAAAGTATGAAACTCGGCTCGCTGGACTATATCCCCAAGCAGCTTGTGGAGGATAAACTTATGCCTCTGCTTCATACCATCCTGAAAGAACGGAGTATCGGACGAAATCGTATGCCCGTTTTTGCCCGTGACAGTTCCGCCTTTCAGAAAATCATGCAACAGATAAGATTAGTTGCCCCTACTGATATGAGCGTGCTGATATTCGGAGAGAACGGCACGGGCAAGGAGCATATCGCCCACCATCTGCATGATAAGAGCAAAAGGGCAGGGAAACCGTTTGTGCCTGTGGACTGCGGTTCACTCTCCAAAGACCTTGCGCCCTCGGCATTCTTCGGACATGTCAAAGGCGCGTTTACGGGTGCGGACAGCACAAAGAAAGGATACTTCAATGAGGCAGAGGGTGGCACATTGTTCTTGGATGAGGTAGGCAATCTCGCATTGGAAACCCAGCAGATGTTACTTCGTGCCATACAGGAACGGAGATACCGCCCGATAGGTGACAAGACGGACAAGAGCTTCAATGTCCGCATCATCGCCGCCACCAACGAGAATCTGGAGAAAGCGGTCATTGAAAAACGTTTCCGACAGGATTTGCTGTACCGTTTGCACGACTTCGAGATAACTGTTCCGCCCGTTACGTGACTGTCAGGAGGACATCATGCCGTTGGCGGAGTTTTTCCGTGAGATTGCCAACAATGAATTGGAATGTAGCGTGACTGGGTTCGATGCGGAAGCCCGTAAGACATTGCTGACCCATCCGTGGCCGGGTAATGTCCGTGAGTTTCGGCAGAAGATAATGGGCGCGGTGTTGCAGGCACAGACGGGAGTTGTCATGAAAGAGCATCTGGAACTTGCCGTAACGAAACCGACCTCACCTGTCAGCTTCGCCTTGCGAAACGATGCGGAGGACAAGGAACGCGTCTTACGCGCGTTGAAGCAGGCAAACGGAAACCGCAAGGTTGCCGCCGAATTGCTCGGAATCGGACGTACAACGCTGTATAGCAAGTTGGAAGAGTATGGATTAAAGTATAAATTTCAGCAATCATAGCCCGCAACTTGCCGAAAATAGAAGTAACGGTTAAACCGGATTATTCAGCGAAGATAAAAAACGTCCTGTGATAAAAATCATGGGACATTTTGATGTGTATCCGATTTTTATTGCTACTTTTGTACCAAGACGAGAGACATTGACAGCAACTCACAGCAGAACGTAGAAATAGACAGGGTTGCCAAATCATTACCTCATTTTTACCTTATCCTCAGAACTGCTTGCTAATAAAGTGGTTATAAAAATCTTCCAGAATTACGGAAATAGTTTGTAAATGCGTCGTGTCCGCCGGGGAATTTGAGATTGCGGGGGCGGGAAACGATCCTGCGGATCGCTTTCCGATGCCGGAATTTGTCCTTTTGCCTCGTGCCGGCGCTCTGTTTTCGGTGGAACATAGCGGGTTGTCCGTTTATTCCGTTTTCGTTCGCGGACGACTTCGGCGACCGGTCGCAAACTTGCGGAATCCGGGCCGGATTTTGCCGGATACCGCCTTGCGGGGCCCGGGATTTGCAGGGGTTGCCGTCGGGGAGGGTCCGGGGTCCGGCGGCGATCGGATAAAAAATTCGGCGACAGGTATCATTTTTATAAAAAACAACTATCTTTGCTGATAGTTTGATAGTAAAACACCCCTCGAACGTCACAAAATCTAACAATATGTACGGTAAAATTAAAGAACATTTGGAGCATGAGCTGGCCGAAATCAAAGCGGCAGGGCTCTACAAGAACGAACGCATCATCGAATCCCCGCAGCGTGCCGAGATCACGGTCGGCGGACGTCAGGTGCTGAATTTCTGTGCGAACAACTACCTCGGCCTTTCGGACAATCCGCGTCTGATCGAAGCGGCGAAGAAGGCGATGGACGCACGCGGCTACGGCATGTCGTCCGTGCGTTTCATCTGCGGTTGCCAGGATATGCACAAGCAGCTCGAGAAGGCGATCGCCGACTATTTCGGTACCGAGGATACGATTCTCTATGCCGCTTGCTTCGACGCCAACGGCGGCGTGTTCGAGCCTCTGTTTACCGAGCAGGATGCGATCATCTCCGATTCGCTCAACCACGCGTCGATCATCGACGGCGTGCGTCTGTGCAAGGCCGTTCGCTACCGTTACGCCAACGCCGACATGGCCGAGCTGGAGGATTGCCTCAAGAAAGCCCAGGCACAGCGTTTCCGCATCATCGTAACCGACGGCGTCTTCTCGATGGACGGCAACGCCGCTCCGCTGGATGAGATCTGCAAGCTGGCCGAGAAATACGATGCGCTGGTGATGGTCGATGAGTGCCACTCGGCAGGCGTGCTGGGCAAGACCGGTCGCGGTATCACCGAACTCTACAACCTGCGCGGACAGGTCGATATCCTGACCGGTACGCTGGGCAAAGCCTTCGGCGGCGCGGTAGGCGGTTTCACCACCGGCCGCAAGGAGATTATCGACATGCTGCGCCAGCGTTCGCGCCCGTACCTCTTCTCGAACTCGCTGCCCCCTGCCGTAGTGGGTGCTTCGATCGAGATGTTCAAGATGCTCGGCGAGAGCGATGCGCTGCACGACAAGCTCGTGAAGAACGTCGAGCATTTCCGCAAGGGTATGATGGCCGCCGGCTTCGACATCAAGCCTACGCAGTCGGCTATCTGCGCCGTGATGCTCTACGATGCCAAACTGTCGCAGGATTTCGCCGCCCGTCTGCAGGACGAGGGTATCTTCGTGACCGGCTTCTACTATCCCGTGGTGCCGAAGGGACAGGCCCGTATCCGCGTGCAGGTTTCGGCCGGCCACACCACCGAGCAGCTCGACCGTTGCATCGCAGCGTTCGTGAAGATCGGTAAGGAGATGAACGTAATCAAATAAGTTTACAACCGACTAAAACGAGTTTTTCCATGTCTAAGGCAACTTTGGACGCTATCGACGGGAAGATTCTCCAGTACCTCGTCCGGAATGCACGCATGCCGTTCCTCGAGATCGCACGCGAGTGCGGGATTTCGGGTGCGGCCATTCACCAGCGTATCCGCAAGTTGCACGATTCGGGGGTGATCCTGGGAAGCCGCCTGATCGTGGACCCCAAGATGCTGGGTTTCGACGTATGCGCTCTGATCGGTATTTGCGTGCAGGATCCGATGTATATGATGCAGACGATGGAGAAACTCAAGGAGATTCCCGAAATCGTGGAGTGCCACTTCATCACCGGAAATTTCAACATTCTGGTAAAACTCTACTGCCTGGACAACGAACACCTGATGAAAACCATTTTCGACGGAATTCTGCGTATCCAGGGCATTTCGACCACCCAGACCTTCATTTCGCTCAACGAGGCTTTCCAACGCCAGGTGAGCATCGATTTCATCCGGGCTGCGGAGCGTTGAAAAGAGGACGGGAATAGGAAACGACGGGACGTGCCTGCGGGTGCGTCCCGTTTTTTATGGCTCCCGGGTCCTGCATCCTTGCGAATCCCGAAAATTGTGACTACCTTGCAGAGGCTATGGAAAATGAGAAAAAACCGACGATCATTCGTCTTACCAAGGAGTTTACATTCGAGGCGGCTCATGCGCTGGAGGGTTACGACGGCCTTTGCCGCGAGATTCACGGCCACTCCTACCGCCTGTTCGTGACGGTCAAGGGGACGCCTTGCGCCGACGAGTCGAATCCCAAGTTCGGCATGGTGATGGATTTCGGAGAGCTGAAACGGATTGTGAACGAACAGATCCTCTCCCGCCTCGACCATGCTTTCGTCATGCGCCGCACGGCCGAAAGCACCCGTGTAGCGGAACAGATCGGCTGTCGCTTCGGCCGCATCGTGCTGGTCGATTATCAGCCTACGTGCGAGAATATGCTCGCGGATTTCGCCGCCCGCATCGAAGCCGACCTGCCGTCCCATGTCAAGCTCCACGCCCTGCGTCTGCACGAAACGGCGACTTCGTTCGCCGAGTGGATGGCCGAGGATAACCGATAGAATCCGATGAAAAAACTCTTTCTTGTCGATGCCTATGCATTGATTTTCAAGTATTATTATGCGTTCATGGGGCGTCCCATGCGCAATCGTGCGGGGATGAATACCTCGGTGGTGTTCGGTTTCACGAAATTTCTGCGCGACATCCAGAAACGGGAACATCCCGACCTGCTGGGCGTCGCGTTCGACCCGAAAGGCGGCAGTTTCCGCCGCGAAATTTTCCCCGAATACAAGGCCAACCGTGCCGAAACGCCGGAGGATATCCTGTTGTCGGTGCCTTATGTCAAGCGGATCGTCGAGGCGATGTGTATTCCGGTGCTGGAGGTGCCCGGTTACGAGGCCGACGATGTGATCGGCACGCTTGCATACAAGGGCGTCGAGGCGGGTTACGACGTTTTCATGGTTACGCCCGACAAGGACTACGGACAGTTGGTTTGCGACAACTGTAAGATCTACAAACAGAAAGGCAACGACGGTATCGAAATCGTCGGCCGGGAGGCGATCCGCGAGAAATACGGCATCGAGAATCCGCAGTTGGTACGCGACATCCTGGCGTTGTGGGGCGATGCTTCGGACAACATTCCCGGCGTGCCGGGCATCGGGGAAAAAACCGCCTGCAAGCTGGTGCAGGAGTGGGGGACGGTGGAAAATATCCTGCAAAACGCCGATCGGATCAAGGGCCGGCAGGGTGAGAAGATCGCCGAGTGGGGCGACAAACTCCTGTTGGCCAAGCGGCTGACGACCATCTGCCTGGACGTGCCGATCGACTTTCGGGAGGAAGATTTGACGGTGTGCGCCCCCAGGATCGACGAGCTGAAGGCCCTTTTCGCCGAACTGGATTTCCGGATGTTCCTGAACGATCTGACGAACCTGGCTCCTGCCGAACCGCTGCCCGAAGGGCCCCGTCAGGCGGCCCAGACCCAGTTGGCGGAGGTGGCGCGCGCGAAGTCCGCAGCGGCTAAAAAAGCTGCGCTGGCGGGGCAGGGAGATCTGTTCGCCCCCGCAGCCGATTCTGGGGAATCCCCGGCATCCGACCGGGAGTCGGCGTCGTCCGATGAACAGACGGCGGAAAGCGAGGAGTTCGCCACGGCGCAAACCACACCCCACGCCTATACGATCGTGCGCAATGCGCAGGAGCTGGAGGCTGTTCTGCGCGAAGTGGCGGCCTGTCCGGAGTTTTGTTTCGATACCGAAACGACGGGATTCGACATTTTCAACGACCGGATCGTGGGGCTTTCGCTTGCGGTACGTCCTTACGAGGCGTGGTATATTCCGTTCAATGAATCCAATACGGCCGAATATGCGGCCCTTATCCGGCCGCTGTTCGCCGACGGGAAGATCGCCAAGATCGGACAGAACATCAAGTTCGACCTGATGGTGCTCGCTCGCCTGGGGGTCGAGATTCGCGGCCGGCTTTACGATACGATGATCCTCCATTACCTGCTCGATCCCGAGTCGCGTCACAACATGGATGCGCTGGCGATGCGCTACCTCAATTACCGGCCGATTTCGATCACTTCGCTCATCGGCAAGGGAGCCCGGCAGCTGACTATGGACATGATTTCGCTGGAGCGGGTGGCCGAATACGCTGCCGAGGATGCCGACGTGACGCTGCGCTTGAAACAGGTGCTGTGGCCGAAGGTCGAGGAGTTGGATCTGGCCGGGCTGTACCTGGAGATCGAGGAGCCGATGATCGCTGTGCTGGCCGAGATCGAGATGGCCGGGGTGCGGATCGATTCGGAGGCATTGGCCGAGTATGCCGTTGAACTCAATAAGACGCTCAACGACCTGGAGGGAGATATCCGCCGTCTGGCGGACGAGCCGTCGCTCAACGTCAATTCGGCGCGGCAGTTGGGCGAGGTGCTCTTCGGGAAGCTCCGCATCGCGGAGAAGCCCAAGATGACTCGGACCAAACAGTTTTCGACCGAGGAGGAGTACTTGCAGACCTTCGCCCACAAATACGAGATCGTCGATAAAATTCTCGAATACCGGGGCGTGAAGAAGCTGCTTTCGACCTATGTGGAGGCGTTGCCTCTACTGGTCAATCCGGCGACGGGCAAGATCCATACTTCCTTCAACCAGGCCGTGACAGCTACCGGACGGCTCTCCTCGACCAATCCCAACCTGCAAAATATTCCCGTGCGGGACGAGTTGGGACGCCGGATCCGGAAGGCGTTCATCCCTTCGGACGACGAGCACCTGCTGCTTTCGGCCGATTACAGTCAGGTGGAACTGCGCCTGATGGCCCACTTGAGCGGTGACGAGTCGCTGATCGCGGCTTTCGAACACGGCGAGGACGTACATGCGGCCACCGCCGCACGGCTTTTCGGCAAAGAGGTGGCCGAGGTGGACAGCGACGAACGCCGCAAGGCCAAGACCGCCAATTTCGGTATTATTTACGGAATTTCGGCTTTCGGCCTGAGCCAGCGGCTTGACATTCCCCGCAAGGAGGCCAAGGAGATCATCGAAGGCTATTTCGCCTCCTATCCCAAGGTCAAGGAGTACATGGACCGGGTGGTGGAAGAGGCCAAGCGCGACGGCTATGTTTCGACGATCTTCGGCCGCCGCCGCTACCTGAACGATATCGCTTCGCGCAACGCCGTGGCCCGCGGCCTGGCCGAGCGCAACGCCGTGAACGCCCCGATTCAGGGAAGCGCCGCCGACATCATGAAGATCGCCATGATCCGCGTGAGCCGCCGTTTCCGCGAGGAGGGTATCCGCTCGAAGGTGATCCTGCAGGTGCACGACGAGTTGGTGGTCGATATGCTTCGCTCGGAGCAGGAGCGCGTCATCGCCATCGTTACCGAAGCCATGGAGTCCGCCGCTGCGCTGCGCGTGCGGCTGGTGGTGGACTGCGGCGTGGGCGACAACTGGCTCGAAGCGCACTGATGCCCCGTTTCGACAGAATAGAATCCCCTGCCGCCCGATCGGGCGGCAGGGGATTCTATCTGGAAAGTGCATGCGGCAGGGTGCTTCGGACTGTTGTATTCGGCGATATGTCCTTTGTGTGATTTCGACTTACGTTATGCCGTTTTCTCCGGAGGGGCTTTCGGAAGTTCTGCGCGGCACAGTTCCGGGGTTTGAATCAAATCCGTACGGAAACCGGAGTCATTGTGGGTTGAAACTGCCTGCAAGGGATTTCGAAGGGGAACGGCTATCTCTTCGCCTCCCCCTTCTTGGCGATCGAGAATCGGAACGCGAGTCCCCCTTCCGGGCGGTTCGCCACTTCGATCCGGCCGCCGTGGAAGAGTATGGCGTTGCGTACGATCGCCAGGCCGAGTCCCGTGCCTCCCGCCCGGCGCGAGCGGCCCTTGTCAACCCGGTAGAAGCGTTCGAAGAGGTAGGGCAGGTGTTCGGGATTGACGCCCGTGCCGTTGTCCGAGAATGAAAATTCGTAGCGGTCGTCCGTTTCGCCCGTCAGGACGATGTCGATCCGGTTGCCGCCCGAGTAGTTGAGGGCGTTGTCCGTCAGGTTGCGGAAAACGGAGTAGAGCAATCCTTCGTTGCCCTCGACCGTCAGGGGACGGTCGCACGTCCAGTGTACCGTAAATCCGCGTCGGGCGCTTTCCGGGGCCGTGTCGGTTATCACTTCGCCGATCAGGGCGCGGAGGTCCACTTCGGTACGGTCGATCATCTGTCCTCCTTCGTCCAGCCGGGTGATCGACGATACGTCCTGCAACAGTTGCCGGAGCCGTTCGGACTGGGTGAAACACTTTTCGAGGAAGGCCCGCTGCGTCGCTGCGTCGATATGCGGATTGGCGATGAGGGTTTCGAGGTAGCCGTGGATGGAACTTACGGGGGTTTTCAACTCGTGGTTGATGTTGTTGGTCAGTTGCCGCTTGATGCGGATTTTTTCCTGTTCCTCGTGCAGTGCGGCGGCATGTTCGCGGTCGCGTTCTGCGAGGGTCGCCCCCATTTGAACCATGTTTTTCGTGAACTGGCGGACCACATAATAGCCGACCAGACACAGCAGCAGGGTGACCGAACCCATGAACCACAGAAAGTTGCGGTCGGCGTTCAGCACCTGCGACAGCGATACCGTGTAGGGCAGCGACGAACGGACGATCCGGTCGCCGATGCGGGAGGCGGAGTAGAAGTAGGTGCGCCCGTTGTTCTCCGACTGGCGGCGGATCGTATAGCCGTGACCGTCGGTGAGGGCGGCCGCCACTTCCGGCCGGTCGAGGTGGTTCGACATCTCGGCCGGGGGTTCTTCGGAGTCATAGACGACCGTACCGTCCAGGTCGATCAGGGTGATGCGCAGCCCCTCGAAGAAGTCGGAGTGCGCATCGAAAAAGTCGTGGGGAGTGCGTGCATTGCTCAAAGCCTCTTCCAGTTGGGCGTTGATGATCTGCAACTGCGAATCGAGCAGCTCCGTGCGCAGCTCCTTCTCCCGGTGGTATTGGAAGCCGACGAAGCAGACGATGAGCAGCCACGAGAAGCCCAGCAGCCAGAGGAACGATTGCGTCTGATAGGAGTGTTTACTTTTCAAATCCATAGCCGTAGCCCAGGCGGGTCACCAGATGCGAGCCGTAGGGCCCGATTTTCTTGCGCAGGCGCGTGATGTTTACGTCGATCGTGCGGTCCAGGACGATCACTTCGTTGTTCCAGACCCGGGCGAGGATCTGTTCGCGCGAGAAGATCACCCTAGGGTGGGAAAGGAGCAGGGTGAGGATTTCGAACTCCTTTTTGGTCAGGGGAACCTCCTGTCCGTTCACCCGGCAGACCTTGCTCTGCAGGTCGAGGCAGAGCCCTTCGAAACAGATGGCTTCCTCCTCCTGCCGGGCTTGCGAGCGGCGCAGCACGCTCCGTACCCGGGCCGTCACTTCGCGCATCGAGAAGGGTTTGGAGATATAGTCGTCGGCACCCAGGTTCAAGCCAGCAACGGTGTCGTCTTCGGTGTCTTTGGCCGTGCAGAAGATGATCGGCACGGCAGCCGTTTCGGGCGAGGACTTGAGCATACGGGCCATTTTGAAGCCGCTGATCTCTCCCATCATTACGTCGAGCAGCAGCAGCGAATAACGTTCGGGATGCATCGCCAGCGCTTGTTCGGCGCTGTAAGCCACATCCACTTCGTATCCTTCGAGTTCGAGGTTGAATTTCAGGATTTCACACAGCGACTCTTCGTCGTCCACCACCAGAATTTTGTATTTCCCCATGACCTTCGTATTGATTCGACGCGTCAAAATTAGGGAATAAAACGGTTTCGCAAATCCGGAAGGATCGAAATTTCACGGAATTGTAACAGACGGTTCATAAAAACGAGGCATTTCCCGGATTTTGTAACGGGTTTGTAACAGGTTTGAAACGTCGTTATCATTTCCGCCCGGTACTTTTGTCACCGAATGATAACTTTAGGCGTAAAACCAATTAAAAAAGTATGGAATCAATCTATTTAGGCATTGTCCTCTTCCTCTTTCTGCTGGCGATTTTCGATCTGGTGGTGGGTGTCAGCAACGATGCCGTGAATTTCCTGGGGTCGGCCGTCGGCGCCCGGGCCGCTTCGTTCAAGTGGATCATGGGTGTAGCTGCGGTGGGTATCCTGTGCGGCGCCGTCATGAGCAACGGTATGATGGATGTCGCCCGGCACGGGATTTTCAGGCCCGAACAGTTCTATTTCCAGGATATCATGTGTATCTGCCTGGCGGTCATGGCAATCGACGTGATTCTTCTGGACACCTTCAATACCCTGGGGCTGCCGACTTCGACTACCGTGTCGATCGTTTTCGAGTTGCTGGGAGGTGCGTTCGCTCTGGCGATGGTCAAGCTGGCCGCAGACGATACGGGGCTTACCTTTGCCGATATGCTGAATTCGGAAAAGGCTTTGTCGGTCATCATGGCCATCTTCCTTTCGGTGGCGATCGCATTCGTATTCGGCGCAGTGGTGCAATATATCGCCCGATTGATCTTTACTTTCAATTATAAGTCGCACATGAAGTGGTCCGCCGCGCTGTTCGGCGGTGTGGCGATGACGGCGATCATCTATTTCATTCTGATCAAGGGTATGAAGGATTCGTCGTTCATGACACCCGAACTGTCGGAGTGGATTTCTACCTATACCCGTCACCTGGTGGCCGGCTGCTTCATCTTCTTCTGCCTTCTCTCGCAGGTGCTCCACTGGTGTCGGATCAATATTTTCAAGGTAGTCACGCTGCTGGGAACTTTCGCCCTGGCACTGGCCTTCGCCGGAAACGACCTGGTGAATTTCGTGGGCGTACCTCTGACGGGCTACTCTTCCTATATGGATTACGTCGCCAATGGCAACGGGTCCGAAACCTTCCTGATGGATTCGCTGAACGCGCCTGCCCGGACGCCCTTCATTTTCCTGGCTCTTTCGGGCGTGGTGATGATCGTCGCCCTGACCACTTCGCGGAAGGCCCGGGGCGTTATCAAGACCTCGGTGGATCTGGCCCGTCAGGATGCCGGCGACGAGATGTTCGGTTCGTCGGGGCTGGCCCGGAGCATCGTGCGTGCTTCGTCGTCCCTTGCTATGGGAATCGAAAATGTGATGCCCCAGGGGTTGAAACGCTGGCTCGGGAAACGCTTCGATAAGGACGAGGCGATTTTGGAGAACGGTGCCGCTTTCGATATGGTACGTGCGGCGGTCAATCTGCTGCTGGCCAGCTTGCTGATCGCATTGGGCACCTCGCTCAAGTTGCCTCTTTCGACTACTTACGTGGCCTTTATGGTGGCGATGGGTTCTTCGCTGGCCGATAAGGCCTGGGGCCCGAGAGCGCCGTATTCCGCATTACGGGTGTGATTTCCGTGATCGGCGGCTGGTTCATTACGGCCGGTGCGGCTTTCGTGGCGACGTTCCTGCTCGCGCTTGCTATCTATTACGGCGGTACGATCGCTATGGTCGTGGTCGTAGCGCTGACGATTCTCTTCCTGATACGCAGCAATATCCGCTACCGCCGGAAGATGAAGGCCGAGCACGATGATGTTTTCAAGGGGATGATGACTTCCCGCGACAAGGCCGAAGTGTGGACGTTGCTCCGCCGACATATGACCGAGTCGCTCATGGCATCGGTAACGTTCGCCGAATCGACCTTCCGTCAGATTACCGACGGTTTGCTGAAGGAGGATATCAAGAGCCTGCGCAAAGCTGAACGGGCGCTCGGGGGAGAAAAAGACCTGCTCAAGCGGGTGCGTCGTCGGCAGATGCTCGCCATGCGCCGTATCGACCGCAACCTGGCGCTCGAAAAGAACACCTGGTTCCACACGGCGAGCAATGCTTCCGAGCAACTTTATTACTGTCTCAAACGTCTTTGCGAGCCGTGCAAGGAGCATGTCGGCAATAACTTCAACCCGATGCCCAAAGTTTATCTGCGGGAGTTCCTGCCCATTCGGACCCGGATTTTCAACCTGATGGTCGAGATTCGCCGCATGATGGAGCAGAACGACTATTCGGATATCGAGAACGTGCTGATCGAAGCCGAAGGGTTGCGCGAATCCATCTCGACCGAGCGCAAGACCCAGATGTACCGGGTGCAGGAGGAGGGCAACAGCCTGCATGTTTCGCTCGTCTATCTGATTACGCTGCAGGAGTCCCAGGAATTGGTCGATACGTTGCGTCAGTTGCTGAAGGCTTGTAATAAGTTTACCAAATAAGTAATAAGTCGTATTTTGAACCTGCGATAGACAAAAACAGTGTCATTTGCACTGTTTTTGTCTATATTTGCGGAACACGAGATATTTTGAAAGGGTTAAATAGGTTTCAATCAATGTATTATGCCTGTGGCCCGTATCTGACGACAAGATAAAAGAGAATAGAGTTGCCTATGGAGAATTTTACCCGCAGAGTGGCCGGATGGTTTTTATTATGCCTTGCGATGAGTATGTCGTTGTCCGCAGCGGCCCAGCAACCTCCGGTGGAGAGGGTGGATGTGGAAACGATACCCGTGCAGGACGATCTGGAAGAGATGGTCATCGAGTCGCAGCCGGAGAGTACGAATCACCCGAAACAGGAAAAAGATGTCGATACGGATGACGACGATCGTGCCGCTGCGGTGCGGACGGATGCCGGGCAGGACGAGAACGTCGGGCAGGGCGAGCTTTCGCAGAAGGACAGGAGGCGTGACAAGGGCGACGGTCGTGAGAACGACGATGAGGATGATGACGAGGACGAAGGAGTCCGAGTTCAGACTCATTTCGAAATTTCGGCAGCTTCGGGTGCACAAAAGGAGGAGAAAAAGGCTCCACCCGTGACGATCGACCTGCTGGGAACGCTCCGGGCCAAATTCGAGTACCAGCCCGGTGAGGGCGATGCCCGCTTCCAGGTTCGCAACGCCCGCTTCGGCGTGGCCGGCGAGATCTATTCGAAACTGGCTTACTGTATGGAGATCGACCTCTCGGACGAGGGAAAGATCAAGATGGTCAATGCGTATCTGGGAACCAAACTTTATAAGGGCCTCGGTTTCACGATCGGATACATGCGTGTGCCGTTTACCATCGATGCCCACCGTTCGCCCCATACGCAGTATTTTGCGAACCGTTCGTTCATCGCCAAGCAGGTGGGCAGCGTCCGCGATGTCGGAGCCACTCTGGGCTGGAAATTCGGCGAAAAGGTTCCGATCAACCTGCAAGTCGGCATGTTCAACGGGTCGGGTATCGACGACCAGAAGGATTTTTGGACCGACAAATTCAACTATGCGGCAAAGGCGCAGTTCGGTTTTGCCGAGGGAATGAATTTCGTGGTGAGCTACCAGACGACCCGTCCGGCCGATACGCGGATTCACCTCTACGACGTGGGGTGCTCCTACCGTCTGGGCGGTTGGTTCTTCGAGGCCGAGTATCTGCGTAAGGAGTATGCCCGCAATTCGTTCGCGGGCGTGAATGCTTTCGACGGATTTTTCTGTTATGACCTGCCCTTGCGCCGTGTCTTCAAAAAGATGTCGTTCGCAGGCCGTTACGACTATATGTCCGATCACAGCAACGGCATTCCCGACGACAACGGTTTGCTGTTCGTCAATGATCTGGAGCGTCATCGCGTCACGGCAGGCATTACGTTTAGCTTCGGATTGCCTTTTATGGCCGATATCCGGCTCAACTATGAGATGTATTTTTACGACAAGGGTGTCGTCCCCAAAGTTTCCGAACACGACAAGATCGTCCTGGAATTTATGGCTCATTTTTAGCCGTTTTAAGGATTTGAGAAAAGAAAACCCCGCATTCTATATGTTGCGGGGTTTTCTTTTGCCGGTTCGGAAACATTTCGTAGCTCGTGTCGGAGAAGTCCGGAAGGGAGGGTAGAGGAGTAGGAGTAGGAGTAGGAGTAGGAGTAGGAGTAGGAGTAGGAGTAGGAGTAGGAGTAGGAGTAGGAGTAGGAGTAGGAGTAGGAGTAGGAGTAGGAGTAGGAGTAGGAGTAGGAGTAGGAGTAGGAGTAGGAGTAGGGAGTAGGAGTAGGAGTAGGAGTGTCGGTAATCGCCCCGTTTTTTCTGTTTCGGCTTGGTTTCCGATTCCCGCTCTTGCGGCCTCTTTTTTGGCGCTCGATCGTGGGCTTGGCCCTGTTTGTCCTGTATCTTTCTGTTTTTTTGTTTTTTATCCCGAGGCTCTTTCCGAACCGGCGAATAAAAAGACGGTGTATCATAACAGGCAAACCGCTTCGTTATTATCGGTATCGCGGCTCGATTATGTACGGTCAGGACACGTTCTTCGCCGTGAACCTCGATGTCTGTTCTTACATACCTGAAAGGGGATGCGCCAAATTTCTCAATTTGACACATCCCCTTCGGGAATGAATCCTTCCTGAAATTAGTATCCCAGGGTTTTCGCAGCCGCGTAGGAAATTTTCAGGGCATTCGCGCGGCGAAGTTCCTGCTTGATCTCCGTGATACGGCCCATAGTCGTATATCGGTCGGCCTTCAGACAGATCGTCATCAAGGCACGCTCCGACTCATTGAGCTTGTCACGCTCGGCAGCTACGAACTGGCCGATATCCTGAGCGGTTTTGAAGGCATCGTTGAGCTGAATACGGGGTGCAGGACCGTACTGTTCCCGCCAAACGCCGATCGGCTCTCCGATGTGGATGTAACTTACGAGTGATTTCTTCTCCAGTTTCTGCACCTCGGTTGCTTCTGGAACTTGGTATTTTACATGTAATTCCTGATCGCGCATGGTCGTAGATACCATGAAGAAGAACAGGATCATGAAGATCACGTCCGGCAGCGAGGCGGTAGAGATCGGGGGCAAACTTTTGTTGCCTTTCTTTTTAATTACTGCCATACTACTTTTTTCCTCCTAAATCTCTGGGTTCTGCTTCCGAGATACTCATGGGAACGGCTTTGGCTACGATACCGCGCTCCGCTTCTCCGAGATCCGAGAATTTCATTTGGAATTTATTCTTCGAAACTTCGTCACGGATTTCGTTGATCGCACGCGTCAGCTCGTTCTGTACCATGATGTAGATCTGATATTGGGTATCTTTGGTCGTTTGCAGCGAGAGTACGCCTTTTCCGACCGGATAGCTCCATTTGCTGCCGTCGGGGAGCTCGAACTCCTCGACCTCTTTTTCGGGCAGGTTGGGATCGTCCATCACATTGAGGAGGAAGTCCTTCGCCCGGTCCTTCAACTGGTGGATATCGACGTACTCCTGTTCGCCGGCCCTGCCCACGAAGATATCGCCGCGGCCGTTCACCAGAACGGGCAGAAGGTTACGTATCTTCACCTTCATATCCTCGACCTTTTGATCCTCGGGGGGCATCGGCGGCAGGTTACGGGCGATACCCGTATCGACGTTCATCGTCGTAGCCACCAGGAAGAATATGAGCAGCAAGAAAGCGATGTCGGCCATTGAACCGGCATTGATCTCCTGTACTTTTCTTTTATCTATAGGCATCGTTCAAACTCTATTTGAAAGCTTTGTATATCTCTGTGAAAATAGCTGTCAGAACAGCGGCACCCAGAGCTACGTAGGTTACCAGAATGCTGGCTTCCGTGATAACGGTTTCAGGATGCGGGAAGAAGCCTCCGTTCGCGACGTCCGGAATTTCGATCGTATGTCCGCGGGCGATCAGGTAGGCTGCCGCGACGATGACGATGATCAGAAGTGTCGAAAGCAGCGTTCCTTTGATGCCTTTGGAACTGTTGACCATACCCCAAACGGCCGTGAACAGTGCTGTTGCAATACCGACTGCGATCAGGATATAACTCCAGATGAGGTTCAGGTTGATCGCCTCGTTGCTGCCGCCGGCCACCATTGCATATACGGTCAGAATCACCGTAATCAGCAGGATGACGCCCAGCAATATGTTTAATATTTTTTTCATAATAGGGAATAAAGTCTTTATAAGTGCGAATTATTTCTTGTAAGCCGTCAGGATATCCATCAGGGTGATGGACGAATCCTCCATATCGTTTACGAGCGAGTCGATCTTGGAAACGATATAGTTGTAGAACAACTGAAGAATAACCGCAGCGATAAGACCCAGCAGGGTGGTCAGCAGGGCGACCTTGATACCGCCGGCAACCAGCGTCGGAGAGATATCGCCCGCAGCCTGGATGGCGTCGAACGCCTCGATCATACCCACGACGGTACCCATAAATCCGAGCATCGGGCTAAGTGCGATGAACAGACCGATCCAGCTCAAACCCGACTCCATGCGGCCGGTCTGAACCGAACCGTAGGAAACGACGGCTTTTTCAACGCTGTCCAGACCCTGGTTGTAACGGTCCAGACCCTGATAGAAGATCGATGCCACCGGACCGCGTTTGTTGCGGCAAACTTCCTTGGCAGCTTCGATACCGCCTTTTTTCAGCGCTTCCTCGACCTGGGCGATCAGTTTCTTGGAGTTGATGGTCGAAAGGCTCAGGTAAAGCATACGCTCGATAGCTACGGCAAGACCGAATACCAAGCAGAGGAGCACCGGAAGCATCCACTCCCAACCGCCTTCGAGGAACTTCTGCATCAGCACCTGGTGCATCGGCTGGCCTTCGGCAAGCTGAGTTTCCGAAGCCGGAGTTTCGGCCGTTTCGGTCGCTGCGGTTTCTTCGACTTCTTCAACGACTGCGGTTTCCTCGGTTGCAGGCGTAGTCGTCTCCTGGGCGAAAGCATTAACAGTACCAAGCGAGAAGATGGCGACTGCTACAATCAAAAAAAGTTTTTTCATGGTTGTTTAATTAAAATTTTGATTAGTTGATCGTTTTTTCGTTTGCGTTTTTTATTTCAAAAAATGTAAATTTTTTTCATCCTGGCTTGCCCGTCACGGTTCGAATCCGATCTTTGCCGGCTTTTTCAGCGATCCGACTGCCGATTCGAAAAATCGTCCCGATTTCTCATTTCGACAGCAATATTCTTTGTAATAAATTGAAAAATAACGTATTACCTCCTCATGAACAGGTCGTGTACCTTTGCCTGGCGTCCTGTCGATGCGATTTTTAGCTCCGAAATATACAAATTTATTTTCGTACGCACAATGTTTTAGTCGGTAAATTCTCCTTTGAGGGGCGTGCGGAGCAGGTCGAGCGTTTGCTCGCGGGGCAACTCGAGCCCGAGGACGTACATCAGTTTGGCGACGGCCGCCTCGGTGGTCATGTCATGGCCGCAGAGCACGCCGATCCGTTGCAGGCGGAGTCCCGTTTCGTAGAGTTCCATCATGACCCGACCGCCCCGGCACTGCGTGACGTTGAGGACGATCAGTCCCCGGTCGATCGCCTCTTCGAGTACGCGGATGAACCATTCGCAGGTCGGGGCGTTTCCTGCGCCGAAGGTTTCGAGCACGACGCCCCGGAGTCCCTCGGCCGAGAGCATCGCGCGCAGGGTCCGTTCCTCGATGCCGGGGAAGAGCTTGACGACGGCGATACCTCCGCTCAGGCGGGCGGCGATGTGCAGGGGTTCGTCGTAGCGCTCCGGCTGGAGAATGTATTCGGTGTGGTAGGTGATATTGACGCCCACGTCGGCCAGGGCCGGATAGTTGTACGACCAGAAGGCGCTCAGGTCTTCCGAACTGCGTTTGGTCGTGCGGTTGGCGCGGAACAGACAGTTCTGGAAATAGAGCGACACTTCGGGAACGGCGGGGCGGCCGTCGATGCGGGCCGAAGCGATTTCGATGGCCGTCATCAGGTTTTCGCGCCCGTCGGTGCGCAGCACGCCGATCGGAATCTGGCTGCCGGTGAAGACGACGGGTTTGGCCAGGTTTTCGAGCAGGAAGCTCAGGGCCGAAGCGGTGTAGGACATCGTGTCGGTGCCGTGCAGCACGACGAACCCGTCGTAGCGGGCGTAGTTGTCGCGGATGATCGCCGCCAGGTCGAGCCAGTTGCGGGGGCTGACGTTCGACGAGTCGATCACGGGGTCCATCGTGAATACCTCGATGCCGATGTTCAGGCTTTGGAGGGTCGGGAACTCCTCGAAGATGCCGCTGAAGTCGAACGGTACGAGGGCGCCGGTCGTCGGGTCGGGCTTCATGCCGATCGTGCCGCCGGTATAGATAATCAGGATCGAAGGTTTCATATCGATTCGGTAGGGCTTGAATGGTCGTTTGTCGTCTGTCGCGCCGCGTCGAAGCCGAACATCCGCCGGGCGTTGCGGGTCGTGGCTGCCGCTACCTCTTCGGGTGTCGTGCCTTTCAGCGCTGCGATTTTGTTGCAAATATAAGGAATATATCCGGATTCGTTTCGCTGGCCGCGATAGGGAACCGGCGTCAGGTAGGGACAGTCGGTTTCGAGCACCAGGTCGTCGAGCTCCATTTCGCGTACGGTATCGGCCAGCCGGCTCTTTTTGAAGGTCACCACACCGCCGATGCCGAACAGGAAGTCGCCGCACTCCTTCAACTGCCGGTAGGTGTCGGCGTCTTCGGCGAAGGCGTGGAAAACACCCCGCAGGCGCAGCCCTTTTTCGCGGGCGGCCTTCGTTTCCGTTTCGACAGTGCGGCACATATCTTTCCAGGCCGCCCGCGTATGGATGGCGACGGGAAGGTCATAGGTCGCGGCCAGGCGGCACTGTTTCGTGAATGCCTCGAGCTGTTCGGCCTTGAAGCGGTCGTCCCAGTAGTAGTCGAGTCCGATTTCGCCCACGGCGCAGAATCGTCCGACGCCTTCGGGTGGCGAGCAGAGGTAGCGTTCGACCAACGCCAGCTCTTCCCGCCAACGGGGATTGTCGTTGATGGAGGTCGGGTGCAGCCCCATCATCGGGGTGCAGTGGTCCGGATAGCGGCGCACGGTGTCGAAGAGGCGCCCGTGGCTCTCGGAGTCGATCGCCGGCAGCAGCAGCCGCTCCACCCCGGCTTCGCGGGCGCGGCGGATCGCCTCGTCGCGGTCGGCGTCGAACTCTTCGGCGTAGATATGCGAGTGGGTGTCGATCAGATAATTCAATGTTTCGGAAATTTTGTCTTAAAATATTTTGTTTATAGAGTTGGTGTCTCGTTGTTCTGATTCGGTGGGTATATTATTTAATTCGGATTTTTTTGCTTTTATTTCATCAATAATGTTGTTTATTTCCTGAATTGAATCTACATCTTTACTCAACAAGTAGTGAGTTGTACTTGATGTACTGCCATATCCGTTTCCGCTGCTTCCAGATACTTTTACATATGCTTGCTCGAATTTCCAACCCAATGCGGACATAATGTTAAGTGCTTCCACCCGGGAATAGAAGATTTCAGCTTTTTCATTCGTTTTCGAGTCTGATATCTTTCTTTTTATTGCGTTCTTGCCCGTAATCGAGGTATATTCGAGTTTTTTTCTGACTTACGATTTGTTCAATAATTTCACAGAAAATTTTGTTTTGTGCAAAAGTGAAACTGATTGGGCTGATAGTAAATAAAAGAAATAAGATGACGAATTGTTTCATAGGATTGGGATAGTGTATTTTGTATTTATTTTTTATTAGCGTAGTTTCATATATCGGTTCCCCGGGAGCTGTCGGACGGCTCCGGCCATTTCGAGTCCCAGCAGCAGGGCCGAAAGTTCGCCGAATCCGAGCCCCGAGAGTTCGCAAAGCTCTTCTGCGGATATCGGGTCGTCGGTGCGGAAGCAGCCCAGCAGCCCCTCTTCGTCGCGCGTGAGTGCTGCGGGAGCCGCTGTCGGCCGGTCGATCAGATCGCCTGGACGGTTCTGGTCCCACATCATTTCCCGCACGATATCTTCGCCCGTGCATACCATTTGGGCACGCTGGGTCCGAATCAGCAGATTGGTTCCGGCCGAGGCGAAGTCCGTCGCGCGTCCCGGGACGGCCATCAGCATGCGGTTGTAGCCGTCCGCCAGCCGTGCCGTATCCATCGACCCGCCTTCGGCGGGCGATTCTACGACCGTACCGCCGCTTATGCCTGCCAGCAGGCGATTGCGGGAGTGGTAAAAGTTGCCGTTCTGTCTGGTTTGGGAGTGCAGCTTCCGAAACGACGGCTCCGCCGTGTTCGATCATATCCCGGGCGACGGCTGTGTGCTGTGCGGGCGTGATGCCGGGAAGGGCCGAGGCGATGATGCCGACGGTCGGCATGCCGAAAGCGAGCGCTGCACGGTGACAGGCCGTATCGATGCCGAAGGCCAGGCCGCTCACGATCACCGTATCCGCCACCCGGTCTGCCAGTTCGCCGATCAGCCGGTCGGCCATCTGTTGCCCGTACGGAGTCATCCGACGCGTGCCGACCATCGTAAGCGTCGTCTTGCCGAGCGCTTCCGGGGAACCCAGAACATACAGCACATGCGGGTAGTCGGCGGTTTCGCGCAGCAGGGCCGGGTATTGTGCGTCGGTGGAGGCGATGATCTCGATCCCGTGTTTGCGGCAATGTTTGACTTCGCGCTCTGCGTCTGCGAACGCTTTCTTTTGGAGGATCGCCCGCGCGAGTTCCGGTCGGAGTCGGGCTTTTTCGATGAGTTCGTCGGCCGAAGCGGAGAAAACCGCCTCTGCCGAACCGAATACGTCGAGCAGATGGACCGCCCCTTTCGGGCCTATTCCCGGCGTGAGGGTAAGGGCTATGTCTGGAATTTCGCGCTTCATTTTCCGTATCCGGCAATCCCCGAATGAGTTCGGCTCCGCCTCTTTTGGGCGAAACCGTAGGTTCCGGACCCGCTTCGGGGCTTCGGTTAGCGGTTGTAAAGATAGGTTTTTGCCGATAAAAATGCAAAGTTGCCCGGAAGTTTTGCAGAAAAGAGAAATCTTCGTATATTTGCAAACCCGATCCAGGGAATCAGGGTCTGATGGCCGAGTGGCTAGGCAAAGGTCTGCAAAACCTTGTACAGCGGTTCGAATCCGCTTCAGACCTCACAGAGACCGCGTTGCAGATGTCTGCAACGCGGTTTTCGTTTGAATTTGTACGGTATTTGTACGGCAGCGGGCCGGTTTGCTGTTCGGCTCAACTGTTTTCCGACCACATTTCGCACTGCTCCATGATGGTGTTCAGTGCGTCCTCCTGCCCCTCGGGCGGATATTTGTACTTCTTGAGCAGTCGTTTGACCAGCCGGCGCATCCCGGCCCGGGCGCTCTCCTTCAGATTCCAGTCGATTGTCTTGTTTTTGCGCAGGGCATCGGTCAGTTCGTGTGTGATGGCCAGCAGTTGGTCGTTCGTGTAGAAGTCCCGCACGGCCTCGGGCTTGGTCAGTGCATCGTAGAAGGCCAGCTCCTCGGTCGTGAGGTGCAGCGCCTGGCCCGCCTTTTCGCCGTCGATGATCTCGCGGGCCGTCTTCAACAGCTCCTCGATTACCTCCTCGTTGGTCAGCATCCCCTTCAGGTAGTTGCTCATCGCCTGGGCAAGGATCTCCGAGAACTTTGCGGCCCGCACCGTGTTGGTCCGGCGGTAGAGCTGCACCTGCTCGGCAATTAACTTGCGCAACAGCTCCACGGCCAGATTCTTCTCCTTCATGCGGCCGATCTCCTCGAGGAACTTCGGGTCGAAGAGCGAAAACTCCTCCTGCACGTCCGAAAAGAGGTTGATGACCCCTTCGCTCTGAATGCTCTGCCGGAGCAGCTCGTTGATGCGCTCGTTGATTTCGCGGAACGAGATCTTGCCCTTGCCCTCGACGCGCGTCAACAGCGTGCGCACGGCCTCGAAATAGGCCGCTTCGAGCCGCTCTTCGCGGTCGGGCATACTCTGACACAGCGACAGCGCCTGCCGCAGCAGCAACGCCTCGCGGATGTAATCCTCCTTGACCTTCGCCCGCTCCGGAGCCTGCAGGAAGTCGGCGCCGCCGCTGATGGCCCGGGCACGTTCGAGGTCCGAATTGCCCCGGAATCCCGCGTAGTCGTAACCGTGCAGCAGGTCGCGGCACACCTCCAGCTTCTTCCGAAACTCCGGATAGGCCGTCTTGGCGATGTCGGGGTCGCCGTAGTTGCGGCGGTCGCGCAACGTGTAGTCGTTCATCGCCTGCTTCAGGGCCGAGGCGATGCCGACGTAATCGACCACCAATCCGCCCTGCTTGTCGCCGAAGACGCGGTTCACGCGCGCAATGGCCTGCATGAGGTTGTGTCCTGCCATCGGCTTGTAGACATACATCGTCGCCAGCGAGGGAACATCGAACCCCGTCAGCCACATGTCCACCACGATGACAATCTTCAGCGGCCCGGCATTGTCCTTGAACCGCCGCTCCAGCTCCTTCTTGTGGGCGTCGTTGCCGATCACGGCCCGCCACTCCTCGGGGTCCTTGTTGCTCGAAGTCATCACCACGGCCAGCTTCTCGCTCCACGCCGGGCGCATCTTCAATATCCGATGGTAAATCTTCATCGCAATCGGCCGCGAGTAGGCTACAATCATCGCCTTGCCGGTCTGCTCCCACTGGCGGAACTCCTCGTAGTGCTTCACGATGTCCTCGCACAGCGACGCCACCGTCGCATCGGCCCCCAGAATCGAGTCGATACGCCCCAACTCGCGCTTGCTCTTTTCGATGGCGTACTCCTCGGCCTCCTCGGCCATCGCGTCGTACTCGGCATCAATGCGGCGCAGCGTCGCCTCGTCGAGGTGGAGGTTGACGACGCGGCTCTCGTAGAAGACCGGGCGCGTGGCGCCGTCCTCCACGGCCTGCGTCATGTCGTAGACGTCGATGTAGTCGCCGAAAACTTCGCGCGTCGAGCGGTCCTTCTGCGCAATCGGTGTCCCCGTGAAGCCGATGTAGGTGGCATTCGGCAGGGCGTTGCGCACCAGCCGCGCCGCACCTGTACGCACACGCCCCGTGCGCGGGTCGATGTGCTCCTCCAGCCCGTACTGGCTGCGGTGCGCCTCGTCGACCATCACCACGATGTTGCGGCGCTCCGACAGCGGCCCGTCGCCCTCCTCGAACTTCTGCATCGTCGAGAAGAAGATGCCGTTTGCCTCGCGCCCGGCCAGCAGCTCGCGCAGATGGGCGCGGCTCGACGCCTGCACGGGCACCTGCCGCAGAAAGTCGCTGCACTGCGCAAACTGACCGTACAGCTGTCCGTCGAGGTCGTTGCGGTCGGTCAGCACGACAATCGTCGGCGAGGCCATCGCCCGCTGCAACCGCTTGGCAAAGAAGACCATCGACAGCGACTTGCCGCTTCCTTGCGTGTGCCAGAAGACCCCGCCGCGGCCGTCCGTCTCGGCGGCGCGGAGCGTCGAATCGACGGCCTTGCGCACGGCGTAGAACTGGTGGTAGGCGCTCAATATCTTGATGTCTTGCCCGTCCTTCTCCGAGCAGCAGATGAAGCCGCCGAGCAGCTCGATGAAGCGGCTCTTCTCGAACATCCCGCGGAAGAGGACGTCGAAATTGGCGAAGCGCGCGTCCTCCAGCTTGCCGTCCACGGTCTTCCACTCCATGAATCGGTCCTCGCCCGCCGTGATGGTCCCGGCCTTGGTCGTAGCCAGGTCGCTCATCACGCAGAAGGCGTTGTAGACGAACAGCGAGGGAATCTCCTGCATGTAGTTGCGCAGCTGGGCATAGGCCTCGGAGACGTCAGTCGCCTCGCGCGAGGGGGATTTCAGCTCGACGACGACCAGCGGCAACCCGTTGACAAACACCACGATGTCGGCCCTGCGCACCGAACGCTCCTCGACCGTCCACTGGTTCGCGACCGTGAACCGGTTGCGCATCGGGAGGTCGTAATCCACCAGCCGCACCAGCCCGGCACGCTGTTCGCTGCCGTCGAAGTAGTTGACCGCCACGCCGTTCTGGAGCATGTCGGTGAACCGGGCGTTTTTGCGGGCGAGCGAGCCGCTTTCGATGTTTCGGATGCGAGCGATGGCCTCGTCGATGGCGGCGCGCGGGAGCGAGGGGTTTATGCGGAGGAGTGCATCTTCGAGAATCTCCACACAGAGGGGCTCAGTGAAGTCCCTCACGACATCGGGGCCGTAGAGGTACTCGTAACCGAGCAGGTCTCGGAAGATTTCGAGGATGGCGTTTTCGAAATTGGCTTCGGTAAAGGGCATTATTTTTTCAACTTTTCAAGTTCGGCATATGCCGTTCCGTCTGTTAATTTATGATATTGTTTTAGTGTTTTCTCTAAACCCATTACAAGTTCCCCCTGCATAAATGACGGTACATTAGTGAGGGGATCCCCATATAAATCATGGACAAAAGTGATTTCAGTCAGGCATCGTGCTTTCTGGCTCTGTATATCTGCTCCTTGTTCGGACGCTTTATCCAAAATGGAATTAACTCTCGTGTAAATCCCATTATAGTAGTACATTCCTTTATAGTCCATGGATTGTTGAATCTTGTTTTTGATAAATAATTGTTGTTCTCGAATGCGATTGGCTACTTTGAAAAAGTTATCGATATTTTCAAAAGCCAATTGCGATATTCTACCAACAATTAAATGGGCAGATTTGTTCCAGTTGTTTTCTTCAAAGATTATAGTTGAATAGTGTAGTGGTTTTTCTTGAATATGTCCATCTACAAGGCCTTCAGCAAGCAAGTACTCAATATTAGTCTCAATGTCTCGTATTTGAAGAGTCAAAATAGTAACGGCATTACGCAGTTCCCTTTTCTTTTGGGCTAAATAAATCCAAATTGTAATTCCTGCGGTTGCAATTAACACGCAAGTTTGAAAAAGAGTAGAGTTCCAGAAACATTCCATACAATTATATTTTTAATTTATTTTTATTTCTCCGGCCATCAATTTGGGCAGCAGGGTGTCGCGCAGGGCGGAAAGGTTGTGAATTTGTGCGGTATTATTCTTTATTGTTGTAAATATTGGATTCACTATCTCATTAAATGAATTTAAAATATCAATAGTTGGTACCAATACTCGATATCGTTTGACAATTCCGACATTGAGATTTTGTTGTGCTGCTCCAGATGCCAAATTATTTAAGTTGGTTCGTTCCGATAACAGCAGTAGATACAAAAAGGCGTATCCAATCTCTTTTTTTGCAATAATGCCAACTGCAGCCTGATTATATGTTGATTCCGCTGTAAGAATTCCAAGACGACCAACTGTTGGTGACGCATATATTGCCATTAAAACTGTATTTTCTGGTAATAACTTTGCAGCAGAATTTTTTAATGCCGTTTCTGATATATGTTTTTCGCTGTCAAATAAGAATCCGTCTTTTAATTCTTTTGTTGTGAACCATCGGATATCTCCATTATAATATGATGAATCCAATGATTTGGGAGTTCCTCCGGATACCATATAAGAAGCTAAATCTTCAACACAACAAATTTCCCAACCTTGCGGGATTTTGCCTAATTCGGAATCGACAAAGGGGCCGTCGCGGAAGGGTTCGAAATCCACAAACCATGACCGGAAGAGGGCCTGCGCCTGCGCCTCCAAATTCGCATTGATACGCCGATTCAATTCGATTTTATCGAATAGTAAATCCATCAAGTGAATATATCGTGCTTGCTCCTTTTGAGAAGGTAGGCTAATAGATAGATTTAAAAATCTTTTCGTGTCGATTTTCCCTGCTCCAATACCTGTCGTTTCAAGCATGGAAGACAATAACTCTTTATTGCCGTACAACCAATAATATAAAAACTTAATGCTCGTAACGTTTTCTTGTTTAAGCACAATATTTTTAACGTCTTGATTGTAGGCAACGTCAGATACTACATAGCAGACAGGGATTCTATTGAATAAACCGCTTCCGCGAGTTAATAACAAAATGCTATCCTTTTTTGCAATCTTACTTCCTGCTTGTAGACCTTCTTCCGTAATAAATAAATCGGATGTAGAGATAAAATCATCGTACATTGATTTTGCACTTATCCATGGAATAGAACCTCCCCAATAATCTGGATTTGATTTATCGGGTGTTCCGCCGGATTTTAGTTGTATTATATCCCCAGCCGGTATGTTTTCCATTCACTCATTTATTCAATGATAATTTGGGACTTATTTTTGTACAAACCATTTTTTTTACATGGAATATCAGGAAGAATCTTCATAATGAGCGATTCTATCATTTCATATTCAATCGTGCTGCATGAAGGATCAACACTTATTTGTTTTATCATTTTCTTTAAGGTTGTGTTGTCAAAGACAATAGATCGAATATGATATACAACTGCTTCAGATTCAGATATAGTAAATATTGACTCTCTATCGTTGGGAATCATAAATAATCGAACCTCGGATTCATACTCAAAGGCTTTTCGCTTAATTAGTAATAAATTCATGAATTTTTCATCGGAGAAATCTTTGAAAAAATGTTCATATTCGGGATTTGTCTTCTTGTGTAATTCATCGATTTGTTTTGTCGTATAATTGTAATTTGCACAGCCTAAATAAAATTTCGCGTCCTCATATTGAGCTAAAGCTCTCAATAATATAGACCGTTGGAAATCGAAGCGAATTGTCCTAGAAGCAATTCCTCCTCCATCAGCTCTATACATTTTCCAAGCGGCTTCATTAGATATTTTACTTGTAAAACATGTGCAAAATAATTGCTTTGGTTGGTAATTGGTATTTTTATAATCTGCTAGATAGAAACGTTTTTCGTATGGATCGGTCCAGACTATAGGTTCTACAAAAGAGAATTCACCTGTTTGTAAAAAATCCATGGCCCGTTGGACATTCATGTATTTATACAATGAATGTGTTTGTTTTTCTAAGGATCGTCCTAAACGGTATATATTCTCGTATCCTGAAATAAGTTTGCAAGACGTCATGTTTTCACTTCATTTTATACCCGATACTTTCTAACTGCCGGCGGATCTCCGCCTCCAGATCGTGCGACCGCGCGAAAAGATCCGAAAGCTCGCCCGTCAGCCGCTCCATCTTCGCCGCGAAGGGTTCCGAATCCTCCGCCTGCGCCGCGATACCCACATAGCGCCCCGGCGTCAGAATAAAGTCCTGCGCCGCAATCTCCTCGGTCGTCGCCACGGCGCAGAAGCCCTGCTCCGCCTCCAGACGCCCCTCGGCGTAGGCCCAATAGGTGTCGGCGATGCGCTGGATGTCGCCCTGACGGGCCGGATCCTCCGACTCGCAGTCGGTCAGCTCGCGCAGCTTGCGCGTGACCATCGTCCCGAGGTTGCGCGCGTCGATGAAGAGCGTATGCCCCGGCTGCGTCTTGGCCTTGTTGAAGAACCAGATCGAGACGGGAATCTGCGTCGTATAAAAGAGTTGCGGAGGCATGGCCACGATGCAGTCCACCAGGTCGGCCTCGATGAGCCGCCGCCGGATGTCGCCCTCGCCGCCGCTCTGGCTCGACAGCGAGCCGTTGGCCAGCACGACGCCCGCACGCCCCGTCGGGGCCAGGTGGTGGATGATGTGCTGGATCCACGCGAAGTTGGCGTTGCCGTTCGGCGGGGTTCCGTACTTCCAGCGCACGTCGTCGGCGAGCTTGTCGGCGCCCCAGTCGCTGAGGTTGAAGGGCGGATTGGCCAGCACGAAGTCGGCCTTGAGCGTCGGGTGGCAGTCGTGGAAGAAGGTGTCGGCGTTGTACTGCCCCAGGTCGGCCTCGATACCCCGGATGGCGAGGTTCATCTGTGCCATCTTCCACGTCGTGGGGTTCGAATCCTGGCCGTAGACCGAGATGTTGTTGATGTTGCCGGCGTGGCTCTCGATGAAGCGCGCCGACTGCACGAACATCCCGCCCGAACCGCAGCAGGGGTCGTAGACACGCCCCCGGAAGGGTTGCAGCACCTGCACGAGGGTTTTGACCACGCACGCCGGGGTGTAGAATTCGCCGGCCAGCTTGCCCTCGGCCTCGGCGAAGCGCGAGAGACAGTATTCGTAGGTGCGGCCGAGGATGTCCTTCGAGTCGCCGTGCTGGTGCATGCGGATGTTGGTGAAGAGGTCGACGACCTCGCCCAGACGCCGTTTGTCGAGCTCGGGCCGTGCGAAGTTTTTGGGCAGGATGTCCTTCAGGCGCCGGTTTTCGCGCTCGATGGCCCGCATGGCGTTGTCGATGGCGGTGCCGATTTCGGGGGTGTGGGCCTGCGCGGCGATGGTCTCCCAGCGCGCCTCGGCGGGGACGTAGAAGATGTTCTCGGCGGTGTATTCGTCCTTGTCCTCCTCGAAGCCCTCGCCCTCGTCGACGAGCTGGCGGTATTTGGTCTCGAACTTGTCGGAAATGTATTTCAGGAAGATCAGACCCAGCACGACGGACTTGTATTCCGACGCGTCGATATTGCCGCGCATCTTGTCCGCCGCGCGCCAGATCTCCTTCTCGAAGCCGATATCGGCCGTATTCATGGTTGCCATAGGTGATTGGAAAGGAATATTTCGAGTAAAGATAGCGGTTTTTCGGGAAAGTCTGTGCAATTTTTCATACAAAAACGGTGCGGCGGCGGAGTGTTACCGTTTGAGGGTATGTTGTCGGATTACCGGACGTTCGGGGCGGACGGGGTAGCCCAGGCGGGTCATGAGTTCTACATACCGTTGGCGGAACCAGGCGTGTGCGGGTTGTCGGTCGATGAATAGCTGGAAGCCTCCGGGACCGTTCGGATCGCGTTGCAGGCGGATCTCGGTATTCGAGACGTCGAAGCGGCGCGAATACTCTCGCGTATAGAGTTCGCCCGATACATAGAGGGGTTTCATGGCGATGATCTCGCGGGCGCCCGACTCCGAGATTCCCATGTCGCGGCAGTATTCGCCCCAGCTGATAAGTGTCTGCGTGTCGGGCAGCCAGTGTTCGATGCGGTCGAGCTTCGCCTGCAGCTGCTGTTCGGCCTGCCCATGTCGGGCCTTCTCCTCACGGTTGGCACGGTTCAGCGACCCGATCTGTTCGTGCAGGGCGGCGTTCTCCGCGTTGAGGCGGTCGATCTCCTGCTGTTGCCGCTTGATACGCGAGGTGCCGATCATCGCCCCGATTCCCTTGACGATGTTCGACCCGACCTCTGCCGCGGCGTTTTTCAATCGGGCACCCTTCAGTTCGCCCTTCACGCTCTTCAACTCGGCCTCGGTGCGGTTCAGTTCGGCGCTCTTCTGCGCCTGGAGCGTGGCGGTCTGTTCATACTCGGTGCGCACCTGCCGCTCCTGTTGTTTGAGCAGCTCGACGGCCTTCCGCTTCTGCTCTTCGAGACGGAGCAGCGCGTCGATGTTCTCCTGCAGATCCTGCTGCTGGGCAATGGCCTGTCGGTAGAACTCCTGCGTGGTGACGTGGCGCGCCTCCGAACCGTCGATGCCGCGCTCCAGTCCGTATTTGGACATTGCCGCGGCGTAGCTGTCCGATACTGCTTGAGACGGACGCGCGACATGACATCATCGGCGCAGAGGCGGGGCCGTGCGGCGGATTTCGTGCGGTAGTGCCGTTTGCCGGGTGTTTCGGATGCGGCGGTGCGGGCCTTGCGGCGCTCGCCCGTGACGATCGGCACCACGGCGGCGTGGATATGCGGGGTCGATTCGTCGCGGTGTACGACGGCCGAGACGACATTCTCCGCCCCGAAGGTCTCGCGCAGCCAGGCGAGGTTGTCGGCACACCACTCCGGAAGCCGCCCCTCCTCCTCGATGCGCTTCATCGCGTCGTGCGAACCGGTCAGCATGACGCGGATCACCCGCACCTGGTTCGTTCCGATCTTGCGTGTGAGGCCGGCGTGTTCGAGTCGGTAGTTGATCGCCTCCGTACGGTCGGCCACCTCTTCGGGAAACTCGACGAGCTCCTCGTTGAGGCAGGTGCGTTCGGGCGAGGCGTTGGTGGGTATCTTCGTGCGGGCGATGTGGGCGGTCATCGCCGCCTCGTTGCCCGGGGCTTTGTCGAGATGCAGGACGGCATATCCCATGGTGTGGTCGTTTTTTTTGGGGGGGGGTGGTTGAAGAGGGGACCGCCTCGGCGGTCGGCGTGCGCAGCACGACAAGGGGTGTCCAGAGGGGCTTGACCCTTTGGCCTATTGGGGCTTTTTCAGCGTCGGCGGGCCGATGCGTCGGAAAAAGCCCTAATAGGCTATGGCTTTTTCCTTGGGGGAAAAGCCGCGGTCGCGAAGCGGCCGATGGGTGGGCGACGGTTCCGGTGTCATTCCGGGCGACGTTACAACTTGCGGCCGCGACGACGCGGCGTGCGGGAAATCTTCGCGGAGGGTCGGAGCGATTCGTTCAGATCCTTGTGGGTGCGGTAGCTCTCCGCCCGGTCGATGACGGTTGCACCGGGCAGGGCGCTGCGCAGCCGTTCGAGGGTGAGGCGCCCCGCCTCGTCGTTGTCGAGGAAGGTGTGGATCGTCGCGTGGCGTGCGAGAAACGGAAGGGCGCGGGGTAGGTTCACCACGGAGTTGAGCACGGCGGTGTCGACGGCCGGTGTCGGCTTGTGTTGCAGCGTCAGGTAGGAGAGCAGGTCGAAGAAACCCTCGAAGAGCAGTGCTGTGTCGCCGTGCCGGTCGAAGGTCGTGATGGTTTTCGGGGCGCTGCTCCCCTTGAACTGCGGGCTGCGCAGCTCCCAGCCTCCGGCATCGTTGCGGAAGCCGATGGCGAAGAAGCGCCGCTCGCCGACGGCGTAGTGAACCTCGCGGCACAGCGCTCCGGCCACGGCGGGGTCGATGCCGCGTTCGCGCAGATAGCCGATCAGCGCTGGGTGGCGAATCTCCCCGACGCTGAGAATCCGTAGCGGGGAGTCTTCGCGCGGCGAGGCGGTTGGCAAGGGCTGGAAGAGGACTTCGTTCGCGGCCTCTTTGCGCAGGTGTCGGATAGCTTCTGCCATGCCGCACCCTTCGATGCGCATGACCAGCTGGAGGAGCGTGCCCCCTTCACCCAGTCCGAAGTCGTACCAGAGCCCCTTGTCGTAGCGGACGCTGAAGCTGGGGGTGCGCTCTTCGCGCAACGGCGAGAGGAACATGCCGTGGGTGGCGGTTTCGCGGTGGGGCTGCAGCCCCCGGCGGAGGAGATACTCCCGGATGCCGATGCAATCTGAGACCGTCTTCATGGCTATCGGCTTTTGATGGGGACAATCCGGTGCAGTGCCGCCTCGACGTCGCTGTCGCGGAAGAGCACGCGCCCGCCGATCTTGTGGGCGCGGATCCGGCCGCGGTTCACCCAGTCGTTGAGCGTCACGAGCGAGATGCGCAGGCGGCGGGCCGTCTCGCGGCGTGTCAGATAATTCGGCGTCTTGGCGGAGGGTTCGGGGTGGAGCTGCCGCAACTCGTCGCGCAGCGATTCGCGAATCATCTCCGAGAGCTGGTCGGCGGTCATGCCGCTCAGAAAGATTTCCTTGGTCATAACGATTCGAATTTGGTTGATGACGCAAAGAAAGTCTTTCCGCACCCCTCCCGAAAACGGCGAATGGCGTTACAAATCAGCGCCAACCGATGCCAACCGGTGCCACACCGAGGACATGCCACCGCCCGTTTCCGGGCTTTGGCATTCGTTTGCTTCGGTTGGCACTGCCGTGTAATCGGATTCCACCCGATGCAAAATAGGCCTTCTAATCATTTGGTTTCTTCCAAATGATTGGTTTTACCATTTTATATTCTTGTCTAATCTCTGCCATTGTTTTTCCATCTATTTTCCGGAATGCAGTGCAAGTGCGTGCATCTGATGGGTCTCGATATTTATCAGTCCCGAGTTTTTTGTATAAGCAGCAAAAAATTGGACGTTTATCGATTCTTATGTCGAACAGATCGTCGAATAATATGTCTCGGGGCCTATAATAGCGGCAGAGGTTGCATACTTTGAGGTTAGGATCCAAATCGTATAGTTCTACGATTCCATAATCATATAGAGAATATTCTGGGAGAAAGTCGGGATGAAAGTCGGAGGTTAACTCGAAGATAGCTTTGTTTCTGTGACATGAGAATGTCTGACAGTCCGTATTTCCACAATACATTTTATAGCTTTCAAAAACTGAAAACTTTACCAATTGCTTGGGATGTTGAGGTGGACCGGTAAAGTCTCCTTTGGGTTTGAAATTATATAATCTGATAAGATCTCCGTCTTCTGTGATGATGGGGCTATTGATGATTGATTTTATATCATCTTCCGAGTTGATCTTTAGTTCTATGATTTTATTTCCTGAGTCAATCTTTTGATGTTCGCAAGGATGTGAAACATATATTTCGATAAAGACCGGTGTATACTTTTTAATGGAATTTGAAAGGAGAATGTCTGCGCGAAAGTTATCGTAGAAGGCTTCAACTTCAAATGTGTTATAGAATTTTTTTAAATCATAATTTTTGTATCCAGTCCAGTTGCAAGATTCATCAAATGAATCTTCGTACCATATGCAGGTCTCTTTATTTTTACAAGTGAAAGGAACTTTAATTTCGACTCCGAAAGGTTGTTCACTTCTGAGTTTTTGTAGGATTAAAAGTTTTGCCAATGAATGTAAGTAACTTTCATAGCTGCAGTTAGGAGAAAGAGCCTTGTGCGCAAAGTGCCATTGCCGTATTTTCCCCTGCTTTGCAATCATTTGACGATGGCAAAAAAGACAAAAAAATTCGTCATTGCTTGGATTAGCATCTTTTATGTGTCTAATGTTTTCGGAAGAATCCAATGCATAGTGTTGATCTTTGTTTGACGAATTATTCATTGGAAAACGTTATTAGTACCTCCCGAACGGCATTGGCCGCAAAGAGGGTGTCGCCGCTGCTTGAAATCTGAACGCGGCACGGCTCCAGCCATCCGTTTGTAATCCACCGGTCGAGCGTCGGACGTGCGACGCCCAGCGCCTCGGCCAGCTCCTTTTTGTTGAAGAGCCGGCTGCCGTTTACCATCAGATAGCGCTCGCTCTTGTGCACGCCCAGCCAGTAGTCGAAGCGGCGGAGGATTGCGTCGGCATCCTTCAGCTTCGGCTCATACCGTTCGTAAGCCCAGACGTGCAGGCTCGATGGATCGAATCCGGCAAACTCCGGCCGCTGGTGCAGCTCTCGGACGAGCGTCTCGAAGCACTCCAGCTCGGAGGCCCGGATCGTTATTTTTCGGCGGCGCGGCATGGCTGGCTATCTCTTTTTTGCACGGTATCGTTGGTGAGGATGTTTCGGCATATTGGGATATTCTCGTTCCAATAACCCTTCGGCAACCATGATGGGTATGGCTCTGTTTTTCAGGTATCGTAGACTCTTCCCTACTTTGTTAGCTATGGTTTCCAGCGATTCAAAATCAACACATGCGAGCAGAATAGCTGTGTGTAATTCGCTGGAAGATAATCTTCTGCGCCTTTCCTTATCTGGAGAGCTAGCAACATTACTAGCAACATTACTAGCAACATTACTAGCAACATTCCCGGGGAGTCCCCCCTCCCGGAATTTTTTATTGATTCTGTAGTGCGTGCCGCGGCCGATTCCCTCGGGAATAAGGTATCGGTCGTTGCATAACTCTTTGAGCAGCTTTGTGATATCGGCACTGTGCTTGTCCAATACCAATTGCATTCGGTAGTTGGTGATCTCGCCCTCGCTGCAACAGGTTGCCAGTGTCATCAACTTGTTGTGTTCTATGGACGTTATGTCCTCACCGAACAGGGATTTCAGGTAGGAGATGACCTCATCGGACAACAAACTGACAAGGGGCAATGTCAATACGACTTTGTCGGGGTGAGTGATCTCCTCGATTCGTGGATTGCGGTAATTTGCCTTTTTCCAACCTTGCATGATCTTGTCGGCACCGCTTCCGGCCTTTTCCGCTGAGCCGATCAGCATGAACATCGTTTGCAGGGCCTTGTTGCGGCATACGCTGTTGCCTCCCTGATAATATTGGGCAATGGAGAGCAGCAGGGAACCTGGATTGGAGAATATGTAACAATCCTTGTGTAGTTCGATCGTAATGTTCGAGTCGACCGAATAGTCGCAATGGACCAGTGCATTGATAAACGCTTCGCGTAGAGCCGTATGTGTCGGCGTTTCGTCCTCCCTGATGCCGTCCTTCAGGGCGAAAGGCTTGGGCAGGGCTGCGGCCAGCTTGGGATAGACCCGGTAGTAGAATTGGAACAGATTCGCCTCCCAGGTGCCGTCCGGGCAGATGCGGTCTGTCCAGCGGTCGTCGGGGTTGGAACTGAAATATTCGCGGTAATCGGGAAAGTATTGCGGACATCCGTAGGCGTCGGTGATGCTGTCCGTTTTGCCGAACATCAGCAGACCGGCAAGTGTCAGTCCCTCGATCTTTTCTCGCCGATCGATCCGGTAACCCTTCAATTTCATCAGGAAATGTTTGTCGTCCAGCAGCAGCCACGGATGATCGGGGCTTTTGGTTGCGACCAGCCGGCGGTATTGCTCAAGAGTTGCCTTGTCAATATCCTGCTCGATGGTAAATTCGGGCAGAATTTTGTAATCGCGGGGATGTTCCGTGATATCAGCGTCGGCGAACATGCGTTGTATTTCGCTTGCATCGCACCGATAGTCTCCTTCGTAATTCCGCTTGAATGTATTCTCGGGGTTGTTATGCAGATATACGGGAATCTTGTTGCGGGGAGCTCGTGGCACATTGAACACCAGGACATAGCTCCCGTTGTATTCGCCATCCTGCACGTCTTTCTCCTGCAGGACGTTTGCGCTGCAATGAGCCTTGTTGTTTACGTTGTCCCAAAACTCCTTTTTGTATTTGCGCGCCTGTTCCAGTGTGATGCCGTCAAGTGTGAATTTTCCGTCTTTCTCTTTGACACCCAATACGATGACTCCACCTTGCGTATTGGCGAAAGCGGAGTAGGTCTCCCACAAGCTGCCCGGAAACCCTCCCCTGGCGGATTTGAACTCCACCTCGGCCGATTCACAGTCGGCCATCAGAGATTCGATTTTTTCTATAAAATCGTAGTTGTCGAACAGTGTTAATTCCTGCGTATCGTCTTTCATTGCATCAGTCTGTTTGAACAAAGTTAAGAAAATTCCCGGACAACACTCTTTAAGATTATCGTGTTGTGTTGCTTGCCCCCGAAAAATAGGGGTGGCTCATCAGCTCCAGGGCGGTCTGCTCCTCGGTGATCTTGATATACTTCATAAACTCCCGTTCGGTCTTGTGGCCCGTAACCTTCATGATGGCGATGGTCGGGATTCCCGCCAGGTACATATTCGTTGCGCCGCTGCGCCGCGCCGTGTGGGTCTTCACCAGGTCGCACTTCTCGACCAGCCGACTCTTCTTTTCGCCATTCTCGATGTAGGAGACCTCGACTTTCTCCGTGATGCCCGCCTCGCGTGCAATCTCCTTGATGAGGTGGTTCACCTTCTGTTCGTAGGTTCTCGGCAGCCGGTTGTCGTACTTTTCCAGGATGGCCTGTAGTTCGGGACGGACCGGAATGACGACGTGGTTACCGGTCTTCTGCTGTTTGAGGTCGATGACCTGCTGTCCGTTCTCCAGCGTGCGGATGTTGCCTTCGTTGATGGTCGAGTAGTCGCTGAAGCGCTGCGCCGTGTAGCACCCCACCAGAAAGATGTCGCGGGCAACATCCCTGTGCCGGTTTTTCGAGAGATCGAGCGCGGCGATGGCCCGGATCTCCGACTCCGTCAGGTAGATGTTCTCCACGTCGGCCGTCAGCACGCGGAACTTGCGGCTCTCGATCGCTCCGTTGTCGTGCAGACCCTCCTCGCGGGCCGCGCGCATGATGATCTTCAGCTCCTTGACGTGGCGGCCGATCGTATTGACGGAGTAGTTCTTGGCGGTGAACCAGGCGACGAAGTCGTCGTAGAACTTCAGGTCGATGTCGGCAAAGTCGAACTGCTTGCGTTTGGCTTTGCAGTACTCGTCGAACTGCACGACGAACCCCTTGTAGTTCTTGATGGTCGAGGGGCCGTAGCGGAGTTTGTGGATGTTCAGCCGGGTGCCCTCCTCCATCTCGCGCGTGAAGCGGGCAATGTAGTCGCCGAGCGATTCGCGGGTGCGGACGCGGCGGCCTGAGGTGAGGCTGCGCGGGTGGTGGAAACTGTAGATGATCTTCTCCAGCCGTGTCTTCGTCATCGCGTGTTCGGGATCCTTGGCAATCTCTCCGAGGATGTGGCTGCGCAGTTCGGAGAGATTCTTGGTCAGCTCGCGCCCCTGCTGCTCGGTGAAGTCATCGGTAAAGGTGAAGCGGCTCTTGACCGTCTGCTTTTTATCGTCCCAGGCGTCGGAGAGCACCAGATACTGGGTATCGGCATAGAACGAGGTGTGCCGATCGACGTTGAATCGGATGAGGACCTTGGTCAGGATTCCCTTGCGGGTTGTGCGGATGCGGTAGGAGAAAGTAGCCATACGGTTGAGTCTTATCTTCGGGACAAAGATAGAAAATTTGTACGGCATTTGTACGGCATCGGCCGAATTTTCGAAAACTTCCAGACCTCGCAGTTGATGAAAAACGGCTGTAAGATATTGATATATAGATAAGATAAAATTAGAATCAGTAAAATTTGATTCGAATTTATGGCGTCCGCTTCAGACCTCACAGAAACCGCGTTGCAGATAGCTGCAACGCGGTTTTCGTTTTGTATAAATATAATATGTATTTTTTTCGAGGAATGGTTGCCGGTCGTTTTCGATTAGCCGGTTATGAGGTTATGGATGAAAATTATGATTTCCCATTGATTCCTCCGTATCCATTCTACTACTCTCTCTTTGTTGCAGTTTATTTTTACCGGGCAGCGTTGGCTGAGCAGAACCGTTTTGTCGGTTAGTCCCATATGCAGCGATCCGACTTTCATACAAGGATATATGATTTTCAGACGGTTATTTTGCGTTTGTATGCACCGGTATTCGGAGGAAACAGCTATGAAAACGACAAATTTTTGTCGTTTTTGTGTATATTCTTTATACATTTGGAACCGATTTTAGACACAATTATTTCGATTGTGACAAAAAAGTGACTATTTGTACGAAATTTGTGTTCTTCAGACGTATTAAAGTGTTGAAAATATGGACAAGCAAAAGATATTCGTTGTCGATGACAAGGACATGATCGGCAAAATCATCATGGCCTGCCTGGGGCGGGACTACGACTGTCGCTATTTCGACAGTCCGAAGCCTGTACTCGAGCAGATGGAGGCCGGAGATTTGCCCGATCTGATTATTTCGGATATCCGTATGCCCGACATGCGGGGAGATGAATTTCTCCATGCCGTCAAGAGTGACGAGCGGTTCCGGCATATCCGGATGGTTATGTTATCGAGCGAAGACAGTACTTCGGAGCGTATTCAGTTGTTGCAGGACGGAGCTGAAGACTATATCGTCAAACCCTTCAACCCGATGGAACTGAAGGTCCGCATCGAAAAGTTCTTGAAGTGAATCGCCTCCGAATCGGGTGCAGATCGTCCGTGTAAATTCGGTTCCGCGTCGGGATACGCGCTGTTTTTCGGCCATAGTCGGCTGTCGTTCCTTGCCTTCGATACGGTTGCCGTTTCGGAAAATTTCTTCGTACTCCGATGAAATCTGTTAGCGGTTATCTACCTCGCTTGTGTGTCACAAGGTCTGTTTTATGGAAAATCTCACGGTCAATCCTGAAAATTATAAGATATTGGTCGTCGATGACATTGCGACCAATATCTTGTTGTTGAAAGCGATATTGGGCAGGGCGAAATACCGGATCGTGACTGCGACGGGCGGCCGCGAAGCGCTCGAAAAGGTCGAAAGCGAATCTCCGGACCTGATTCTGCTGGATATCATGATGCCGGACATGAACGGTTATGAGGTGATCGAGCGGCTCAAGGCCGACGAGCGATTCTGCCGGATTCCCGTGATTTTTCTCTCGGCGCTCCACGATTCGGAAAACATTGTCAAAGGGTTCAAGATGGGGGCCAGCGATTACGTGTCGAAGCCTTTCAATCACGAGGAGCTGATTACGCGGGTGGCGCATCATATGTTTATTGCAGAGGCGCAGCGCGTCATCGTGCGGCAGAACGAGGAGCTGCAGGCGACCCTGGCCAGCCGCGACAAGATGTATTCGGTGATCGCCCACGACCTGCGCTCTCCGATCGGAAGCCTCAAGATGCTGTTCAACACCCTGCTCGACAGCCTGGATGCGGAGCGGGTCGGAGCCGGGAACCTCGATATGCTTCGCATGGGCAACGACATTGCCGAAGACACCTTTTCGCTGCTCGACAACCTGCTCAAGTGGACGAAGTGTCAGACCGGGAGGATGCATACGGTGTATCAGGATGTCGATCTGGCCGAAGTCGTACTCTTTTCCTCGAAAATTTCGGAGTCGGTGGCCCGGACCAAAGGAATTGTCGTCGAATACGACATTCCCGCGCCGATTCACGTGCGGTGCGATGTCGATATGGTCAAGACGATCGTCCGCAACTTGTTGAGCAATGCGATCAAATACAGCCCGGAAGGAGGAGGGAAGATTATCGTTTCCACGGCCGAAACCCCGACCCACGCCGTTGTCCGGGTGCGTGATTTCGGAGTCGGCATCAAGCCCGAAGACCTGAATAAAGTGCTCGATCCTGCGATGTATTTCACCACTTACGGGACCGGAAAAGAGGAGGGGTCGGGACTGGGGTTGCAGCTTTGCCTGGACCTGGTGCATCGCAACGGCGGCGAGATGACCGTGGAGTCGGTCTATGGCGAAGGGGCGACCTTCAGCTTCACGATCGCCAAATCTCCTGCGGACGAACGACCCGCCTCGGCCGGGGAGCCGGTTTGATGTTTAATCTCTGTTTTTTCGCTTCGGGGTCCGGTTCGGCCCTTTTTTGTTGCGGGCGGGTTGCCGCTGGCCGAACCACTCTTCGAACCAGTTTTCGGGGAGTTCGGAAGCTCTCTTCGCAGCGGTTTTCTCCGGTGTGGACGTTTTGCTGCTCGCCTTGACTGTCGTTGCGGGTTTCTTCCCGGCTTTCGTGCCGGACGTTTTTGGGCTGCGGACGGATTTCCGATGTCCGTTCCGATCGTCGGGCGCACCGAAAGCCTCCTGCACGGAGGAGTCTTGGCGATAGGATTCCCGGCTTTCGGGTTTCCGGCCGGTTTTACGTCCGGATCGGGTGTCGGACTCCCTGCGGCGGTGGGATTGTCTTCCGCCGGATGTGCGGGCCGAAGGGCTGTCTTTCGATATTTCCGCGATGGGACGTCCGTGCGAGAGCTTATTCAAAGCCCTGACGACTTTTTCGGCTCGGTCGAAGGGAACCGTTGCGAACGAGAAGTCCTCCATGACCCGTACGTCGTCGATATCGTGGTCGGAGAGTCCGCACTCCTGTTTGAGGAGCCGGACCGTCTTGCGGGTATCGTAGCCGTCGCGGGCGCCGAAGGCGAGGAAGATCCGGGCCTTGCCCTTGCGATCGACGTCGATCGAACGGATTTCGGGATAGCTGCTCTCGCTCAGCTCGTTCTTGAACGCCAGGCGCAGCAGGGCGCTCAGGGCCACTTCGGGCGGATAATTCTCCAGTAGTTCGGCTGCCATCCCCGTACATTCGCCGTAACTTTCGCTCTCGACGATGGCGTCCAGATCTTCCTTGATCTTGTTGCGCTTGGTGGCGATGATGTCGGCCGGCGTGGGGAGCTGTTCCAGCTTGATGTCGGCCTTGATCGTCCGCTTCAGGAACCCGAATTTGCGCATCTCGGAGGGCGAGATGAAGGTGATGGCCGTTCCCTGGTTGCCGGCGCGGCCCGTGCGTCCGATGCGGTGGACGTAGCTGTCGGAGTCCTGCGGCAGCGAGTAGTTGATTACGTGCGTGAGGTTGCTTACGTCGATGCCCCGGGCCGCCACGTCCGTAGCCACCAGGATATTGACCTGTTTTTTCTTGAATTTGCCCAGGATCTTCTCGCGCTGGGTCTGCGAAATGTCGCCGTGAAGGACTTCGGCCGCATAGCCGCGTTCCAGGAGTTTGGCCACGATCTCGTCCGCGCCCGTTCGGGTGCGGGAGAAGACGATGCCGTAGAACTCGGGTTCGACGTCGATGATGCGGGTCAGGGCGTCGAACTTGTCGCCTTCGCGCACCTCGAAATAGATCTGGTTCGTCAGGTCGGTGGTGACGTGCTGCGATTCGACCTTCAGGAGGTCGGGGTCGTGCATGTAGTTGCGGGCCAGCGCCGCGATGCGGTCGGGCATCGTGGCCGAGAAGAGCAGCACGCGTTTGGGGCCGGTCATGGCGTGCATGATCTCTTCGATATCCTCGATGAAACCCATGTTGAGCATTTCGTCCGCCTCGTCGAGCACCAGGTAGGCGATCGCCGAGAGGTCGAGCGTGCCCCGGCGGATGTGGTCGAGGATGCGGCCCGGCGTGCCGACGACGATGTCGATGCCTTTTTTCAAGCGCCGCAACTGTTCGGTCATCGAGGCGCCGCCGTAGATCGGGGCGATCGAAAGGTCGTGGGTATTGAACGAAATGAGTTCCTGCGTCACCTGCAGGGCCAGTTCGCGGGTCGGAACGAGGACGATGGCCTGCGGAATATTCCGCCGGGAAGTCAGCATCTGGATAATCGGCAGGCCGAAAGCGGCGGTTTTACCCGTGCCGGTTTGTGCTTGTGCGATGATGTCTTTGTCGGTGGTGAGCAGGTGGGGAATGGTGAGGCTCTGAATGGCCGAGGGGGTTTCGAACCCTTTTTTGGCAATGGCAGTAAGTATATCGTCGGACAGTCCTAAAGCCTTAAATTCTTCTAATTGATTCATTTATGATGATTTGTCGGGCAAAGGTACGCCAAATTATCCGGTTTGACGACTTTTCCGCGAAATCTTTTGTGACGGAGTGCGTGTTTTTCCCGGTTCGAGCATAGCCCCTGTTGGCTTGCAGATGTCGGAGCGGGGGTTCCGGTGCATTTTATGGCGGGAAAAAATGCCTGTTTTCGATCATCCAGGCTCTGCGGATCGTTGCGGGGGCCTTCGTTCGGACTGGTGGAACCGATTGTCGGTGAGGCGGCTTTTGTTCCGGAGGGAACGAACCGGACCTGTATTTCTGTGCAGGCCCGGTCTTTTTTATTTAACGTAATACCGCGTCGTCAGATCTCTTTTTCGAGGGCCTGGATTTCGTCGAGGATACCTTTGACATCGGTCACCTTGAGCCGTCCATAGACCCGGGGTCCGATCATCACGACCGGAGCGAGTCCGCAGGCACCCACGCACCGCAGCGAATCGAGCGAGAAGAGCCCGTCGGGGGTCGTGCCGCCGACTTCGATGCCGAGCTGGCGTCTGAATTCGTCGAGCACCTTCTCGCCGCCCCGGACGTAGCAGGCCGTGCCCATGCAGACCGAAATCGGATATTTGCCTTTGGGCTTCATCGTGAAGAACGAATAGAACGACACCACGCCGTAAACCCGTGCGGCCGAGATGCCCAACTCCAGGGCGATGAGCTCCTGTACCTCTTTGGGCAGATAGCCCAGCGTGTCCTGCACGCCGTGCAGGATGTTGATCAGTTCGCCCGGGTCGTTGCCGTACTTTCGGCAGACGTTCTTTATCTCGTCGATTCTCCGTTGGGAGAGGCATATTTTTTCCATAACGTCTTATTTCTTGGGTTCCACGACCGGTTTGCGGTCGTAATAACGGGTGTGGAGCAGTTCGTGCGAAAGCGGTCCGCAGGGTTCGCCGAGGAACTCTTCGTAGAGCGCCTGAATGTCGGGATTCTCGTGCGACTTGCGCAGCGGTTTGGCGGCGTCTTCGGCGTAGAGGGCCTCGGCACGCCGTTTCAGAAGCTCTTCGTTGCCCCGGTGATAGGGTTGCCCGCCGCCGTTGATGCAGCCGCCGGGACAGGCCATGATTTCGATGGCGTGGTAGGGCGATCGGCCGGCGCGGATCTCTTCGACCAGCCTGCGGGCGTTACCCAGCCCGTGTGCGATGCCGATTTTGACGGGTACGCCGTCGAAGTCGATCGTTGCCGAACGGATTCCCGCCAGTCCGCGCAGTTCGGTGAAGTCGAGTTTCGGAAGCGTTTTTTTCGTTTGTATTTCGTATGCCGTACGCACGGCTGCCTCGATCACGCCGCCCGTGGTGCCGAAGATGACGCCAGCACCGGTCGATTCGCCCAGCGGACGGTCGAAATCGCTCTCCTCCAGTTCGTCGAAATTCATGTTGGCGAAGCGGATCATGTGGGCCAGTTCGCGCGTGGTGATCGAAATGTTTACGTCCGGATCGCCGTCTTTGCCGAATTCAGGGCGTGCGGCTTCCGATTTCTTCGCCACGCAGGGCATGACCGATACGACGATGAAATTCCGGCGGTCGATGCCCAGCTTGGGCGCCAGGTAGTTTTTGGCGATCGCGCCGAACATCTGTTGCGGCGACTTGGCCGTCGAGAGGTTCTCGCCCAGTTCGGGGAAATGCTTCTCCATGAACGACACCCAGCCCGGACAGCAGGAGGTCATCAGTGGGATTTTGACCGTCCGGTCGCCCGCGAGATACTTGTTCAGGCGCTGGAGCAGCTCGGTGCCCTCCTCCATGATCGTAAGGTCAGCGGCGAAGTCGGTGTCGAAAACGTAGTCGAAGCCCAACCGACGCAGCACTGTGGTCATCTTGCCCGTGACGCTCCGGCCTTCCAGTCCGAAATCCTGGCCGAGGGCTACGCGCACGGCGGGGGCGGTCTGCACCACGACCGTCTTGCCGGGATCGGCGAGCGCCTGCATCACCTCCCGGATGTTGCTGTTCTCCGAAAGGGCGCTGGTCGGACAGACGGCTACGCATTGGCCGCAATTGACGCAGTTGGTCGTCAGGATCGGATCGTTGAAGGCCGTGCAGAGGACCGAAGTGAATCCCCGGCCTACGACCGACAGGGCGCCGACGGTCTGGACTTGGTTGCAGACCGTTTCACAGCGGCGGCAGAGGATGCACTTTTCCATGTTGCGCACCACCGACGGCGAGAGGTCCATCATCGGCTTGGTGGTTTCTCCCTTGTACTTGGCCTCGCGGATGCCGAGGTCTTTGGCCATGGTTTGCAGGCTGCAATAGCCGTTCTTCGAGCAGGTGAGGCATTCGTTGGGGTGGTCCGAGAGGATCAGCTCCAGAATGGTCTGCCGGGCGTTGATGACGCGGGGTGTGTGGGTGCGGACGACCATCCCCTCCGTGCAGACGGTTTTGCAGGCCGGAGCCAGGTTTTTGCGTCCTTCGACCTCTACGACGCAGATGCGGCAGACACCGGGGTCGTTCTTGCAGCCCAGCTCGTGCAGGTTGAGGTAGCAGAGCGTCGGAATTTTGATGCCGATCGAAGCGGCCGCTTCGACCAGGTTGGTGCCCGGGGCGACCTCTGCGGTTCGGTTGTCGATGGTTAGTTTTATCGTTTCCATGCGGATTTGTCTTGGAGGAGTGGTTAGCGGATGCTGATTGCGCCGAACTTGCATTTTTCGAGGCAGGTGCCGCACTTGATGCAGCGGGCCTGGTCGATGGCGTAGGGTTGTTTGGGGATGCCGCTGATGGCTCCCGGCGGACACATGCGAGCGCAGAGGGAGCAGCCTTTGCAAACCTTGGGGTCGATCACGAAACTCATCAGGTCGCGGCAGCGGTGGGCCGTACAGTGGTGGTCCCGCACGTGGGCCACGTATTCGTCCCAGAAGTTTTCCAGGGTCGAAAGCACTGGATTGGGGGCTGTCTGCCCCAGGGCGCAGAGCGACGAGTCGCGGATTACGCGGGCGAGGTTCTGCAATTCGTCGAGGTCTTCGTCCCTGCCCAGTCCCCTGGTGATCCGGTCGAGAATCTCCAGCAGGCGTTTGTTTCCGATGCGGCAGGGCGTGCACTTGCCGCACGACTCATCGACGGTGAATTCGAGGTAGAATTTGGCCACCGACACCATGCAGTCGTCTTCGTCCATGACGATCATGCCGCCCGAACCCATCATCGATCCGCTTGCCAGCAGGTTGTCGTAGTCGATCGGGGTGTCGAGGTGCTTCTCCGTGAGGCAGCCGCCCGACGGGCCGCCCGTCTGCACGGCCTTGAACTTCTTGCCGTTCTTGATGCCCCCGCCGATTTCGAAGATCACTTCGCGCAGCGTGGTGCCCATCGGCACCTCGATCAGGCCGACGTTATTGACCTTGCCCGCCAGGGCGAAGACTTTGGTGCCCTTGCTCTTTTCGGTGCCGATCGAGGAGAACCATTCGGCGCCCCGCAGGATGATGGGCGGAATATTGGCGTAGGTTTCGACGTTGTTCACGTTGGTCGGGTAGCCCTTGTAGCCCGATTCGCTCGGGTACGGGGGTTTCACGGTCGGTTCGCCGCGTCTGCCTTCCATCGAATGAATCAGCGCCGTCTCCTCGCCGCAGACGAAGGCGCCTGCACCGTAGCGTATCTCGATGTCGAACGAGAAGCCCGAGCCCAGGATGTCGTTGCCCAGCAGCCCGTATTCCCGCGCCTGTTCGATGGCTCGCCTGAGCCGTTCGATGGCCAGCGGGTATTCGGCGCGGATGTAGATCAGTCCGTGCGAGGCGCCCGTGCAGTAGCCGTTGATGGCCATCGCTTCGAGGATCGAGTGGGGATCGCCTTCGAGGATCGAACGGTCCATGAATGCGCCCGGATCCCCTTCGTCGGCGTTGCAGACCACGTATTTGCGGTCGGCTTTCGCATCGCGCGTGATCTTCCACTTCAGGCCGGTGGGGAAACCGCCTCCGCCGCGCCCCCGCAGGCCGGAGTCGATGATCTCCTGCAACACGTGGTCGGGCTGCATGCCGAGCACTTTGGCCAGGGCTGCGTAGCCGTCGCGGGCGATGTATTCGCCGATGTTCTCGGGGTCGATGAACCCGCAGTTCCGCAGGGCGATGCGCAGCTGCGGCTTGTAGAACTTCATGTGCTTGCTGTCGGGTACGTGCTGCCCCGTGTCGGGGGCCGTGTAGAGCAGCCGCTCTACCTTGCGGCCTTTGACGACATGCTCCCGGACGATCTCTTCGGCGTCTTCGGGTTTGACCGAGACGTAGAAGGTGTTGTCGGGGATCATCTTGACGATCGGCCCCTGCTCGCAGAAGCCGAAGCAGCCGGTGCGGATCACCCGTGTGCGCTCGGACTCTCCCGTTCGGTCGAGCGCCCGGCGCAGGGCCGCGATGATCTCCTCGCTCCGCGATGCCCGGCATCCCGTGCCGCCGCATACCAGGATGTAGTTATTGATTTTTGCCATCGGGTTGGATGCTTGTTAAAGATTCGGATCGTTTTCCTTCGTTTCAGATGCCCGGCTCGACGGTCGGACCTGTCGCCTCTTTCCGAAAATTCTCGGATTGCCGGACGCAGTTTATGCTTCGATCAGGCCTTCGGCCGTTTCGCCCCGGACGATTTGCCGCTCGACGAGCTCCGCGACGCGCTCGGCAGTGACATGGCCGTAAAGAACCGGCCTGCGGCCCGGCAGCGTGATTTCGACGGTGGGTTCGTCCTTGCAGTGTCCGGCGCAGCCGGTCTGGGTTACGATGCCCCGGATGCGACGGGCGGCCAGTTCTTCGACGAATGTTGCGAGGACCGCTTTGGCTCCGGCGGCGATGCCGCATTCGTCCATCGAAACCCGGATCTGGGGCAGCTCATCGGGTGTGTTGCTGTTTTCCCGGATCTCGAGGTCGGCACGCAGTTTTTCGCGCATGAGGCGCAATTCCTCCGGAGTGTTTATTTTTGCCATGTTTTCCGGTCGTTTAGAGTTTGATTTTTCAGGTTTGTTCGCTCCTGCCTGCCGAAAAATATCCCGGAAACGGAGCTTCTTTCGGGATCGGGTGGTTAAATATAATCATTTGTTATCAAAATAACAATAAAAACGGCCGGAAAAAAGGGGCGGAATAAAAAAGCGGTCCCAGAGAACCGCTGGAGCGGGGTGCGGGGTGTCCCGGAAACAGCCGGGTGGTCGATGAAGGTCGCTGCCGGGAAAAAGTATAGCGTTATGGCTTGTCCGGTCCGCAATGCCGCCGTCCCTGTTTCTGATGGGCGTTCCGGGGTTCCGGGATTTGTACCGGCTCGGCCCCGGTTGCGGCAGCAGTCGAGTGCCCGGCCGCGCATCGTCGGGCCGTTGCGGTGAAAGCCGAGTGCGCCCCCGGACGAGTATGGCGGCTTGCGTATCTTTTTTATCGTGGAGGATTGTCGCGGGAGAGTGATTGCGAAAAAAAGGCTGCCCATTGACGGGCAGCCTTTCGATTTTGCAGGCCCTGTAAGCCGGGTTCTGTGCTCCGGTTGCCCGGAGTCCCCATCATTTATCTAGGACGCCGGTCTCCCGGCGCCTCAAGCAACCTACCCCCCGGCATTGGACGAGCAACCCTTGATTGCCGGTATACATGGTCTTGCAACCCACGAGATGTACTGTCCGAAGCGTATCGCTACCTTCGCGGTGGGCTCTTACCCCGCCTTTTCACCCTTACCCCTGCGGGGCGGTTATTTTCTGTTACACTTGCTATACCCTCACGGATATCAAGCCGTTAGCTTGCGTGGCGCTCTGCGTTGCCCGGACTTTCCTCCCCCTGTTGCCAGGCGGCGATGGAGCGGACCTGCGTGGCAAAGGTAGTGAAAACGAGCACAGAATAAAACAAACTCGTTTGTTTTTTATGTCGAGTGCGTCCTATCCTTCTGTAAAGGTTAGTGAAAACGAGTACAGAGTAATGAGTTTGTTCGATGCCGCAGTCCTTCCCGGCTCGAAGGCGTAAAATGGGAGCGTACGCTTTTATGCGTTCCGTGAGAAGGGATGCGCTTGGGGCGTATGTCGCCCGCCGAGTCCCTGCCGCTCGCTTGAAAAAGCCTCTGTCGGGCAGGCGGTTCGGGGATTTACCGGCTTTCCGTGCCGGTGTCCGTACCGAAAATGTTGAAACGCCGGAGCAGCGGGTTGCGGCGGTCGAGCAGCAGGAACTCCAGCAAGAGCAGGACGAGGGCCGCTCCGATCAGGTATTGGAACTGTTCGTTGAACTCCTCGAAGCGGAGGGCCGCCAGGTCGCCTTTTTCCATATTGTTGATCGTGCGTACGATTTCGTCCAGCCCGATCGACTGGTTGGTCGAGCGGATGTAGGCTCCGTCGGTCGCCTGTGCGATCTTTTCGAGCAGGGGTTCGCCCAGTTTCGATACGACCATCTCTCCCTTGTCGTCCTTGATGAACTCGCCGCCGATCTGGATCGGAGCGCCTTCCGGCGTGCCGATGCCGATGGTGAAGATGCGGATGCCCTGTTCGGCGGCCCGTTCGGCCGCTTCGATGGCGCCGGAGTCGTGCCCTTCGCCGTCGGTGATGAGCACGATGACGCGTCCTGCGGGGTTATCTCCCTTTTCCGAAAAGGACATGGTGGCCAGCGAGAGGGCCGACCGATGTCGGTGCCCTGCACCGAAACCATCGAAGGGGATATTCTGCGGGCAAAGGCTTTGGCCATGCGGTAGTCCGAGGTGATCGGCAGTTGCACTACGGCGTCGCCCGCGAAGACGACCAGTCCCACGCGATCCTGCTTGAGTCCGTCGAAGAGCTTGTCGATGGCGTATTTGGTGCGTTCGAGGCGGTTGGGCTGGAAATCCTCGGCGAGCATCGAGTTCGAAACATCGACCACGAGCATCATCTCGATACCCCGGCTCTCCACCTCGCGGAGTTTCGAACCCAGCTGCGGCCGTGCGAGCGCCAGGGTGAGCAGGGCGAATGCCGTGAGGTACAGGATGAATTTCAGACGCCGGCGCCCCGTAGAAGCGTCGGGCATGAGCGGACGGATGGTTTCGAGCCGGCCGAAACGGCTGAGGCGCCGGCGTGCGAGCTGTCCGGCCGCCACCCATACGGCGACGAGCAGCGGGAGGAGCCACAGCAGCCAGAGGTATTCGGGATATGCGAATCTGAACATTACGGCAGGGATTTTAACCAGAGGGTACGCAGCAGGAATTCCACGAGCAGCAGGGCCAGAGCCGCCGCTGCCCAGCGGAGGTACTCCTCGGTGTAGGTGGTGTATTGCGATATTTCGACCTTGCTCTTTTCGAGCTGGTTGATTTCGTCGTAGATGGACTGTAGTTTGGCGTTGTCCGTGGCGCGGAAGTAACGGCCGCCCGTGAGATCGGCGATCTCGCCGAGTATCTTTTCGTCGATCTGCACCTTGGCCTGCACGACGGTCGGGTTCCCGAAGAAGTCCACCGTCGGATAGGGGGCCGTGCCGCGTGTGCCGACACCGATCGTATAGACGCGGATGCCCTGGTCGCGGGCGATCTCCGCAGCCGTAAGGGGGGCGATTTCGCCCCGGTTGTTCTCTCCGTCGGTCAGCAGGATGATGACCTTGCTCTTGGCGTTGCTCTCGCGCAGGCGGTTGATTGCCGTCGCCAGTCCGTTGCCGATGGCCGTGCCGTCCTCCACCACGCCGCTGCGCAGGCGTCCCAGCAGGGTTTGCAGCGTTCCCTGATCGGTCGTCAGCGGGCTTTGGGTGAAGGCTTCGCCCGCGAAGGCCACCAGTCCGATGCGGTCGCCGGGGCGGTCGGTGATGAAGTTGCCGGCGACCTGCTTGGCTGCCTGGATGCGGTCGGGCTGGAGGTCCTGGGCCAGCATCGAGGTCGAAATATCGATCGCCAGCACGATGTCGATGCCTTCGGTGTTGCTCGTCGAGCCTTCATCGACCGATTGGGGGCGGGCCAGCGCTACGATGAGGAGCGCGACGGCCGCGCAGCGCAGCGCGAAAGGCAGATGCCGCAGGTAATAACGTACGGTGCGCGGTGCTTCGGCGACACCGTCGATGGTCGATACTTGGATCGAAGCGCCGCCCTGACGGGTCCGCCAGACGTAATAGACCACCATGAGCGGAATGACCGCGAGCAGCCACAAAAAGTATGGAGAGGCGAATTGCATAGCCGTTTCAGAATTGATTCGTTACCAGTTTTTATTGCCGCGTACCACGACCCCGGCTTTCTCCTTGAGTTTCTCCTGGGTCTTGTCCTCCTGGGTCTGGATCGCATCCAGCATCCGTTCCTGTTCTTCCGGGGAGATGCCGTTTTCGCGGGGTTGGCCGGGCTGCCGGTCGTCGCTGTCCGGCTTGTCGGAATCCTGCGGCTGTTCGTCGGGATTTTGTCCGTTCTTGTCGGGATCATTCTGACCGTTCTGCCGGTCTTGTTGATCCTGTTGCTCGCCGCCCTTGTCCTGCTGCCGGTCTTTGTCCGAATTATTATCCTTGTTTTTGTCTTGATTCTGATCCTGACCGCCGCTGTTCTGCTGGTCCTTGTTCTGATCTTTGTTTTGATCCTCGTTCTGCTGTTTTTGCAGCAGTCGCTTGGTGTAGGCGTAGTTGTACTTGGCCTCCTGGTCGGCAGGATTCATCCGCAGGGAGTTCTTGTAGCTTTCGAGCGCTTCCGGGTATTTTTCCTGTTTGAATTGGGCGTTGCCGAGGTTGTAGAAAGCCTCGGCCCGTTCCTGGTCGGTGCGGGTGGAGTCTGCGGCGATGCGTTCGAGCATCTTGGCCGCCTCCTCGTATTTTTCGGTACGGTAGAGGGCGCCCCCCAGGTTGTAGGCGGCCTCGAAGTTTTCGGGGGCCGCTTCGAGCGCCTGCGTGTAGCGTTCGATGCTGCGGTCGTACCGCTCCTTCGCGAAATCCCGGTTGCCCTTGCGCACGAGGCTGCGCTCGGGGTATTTCTGGGCCGAGGCGCTGCCGATTCCGAGCAACAGGGTGATGAATATCAGTAGGATTCTGTTTGGCATGGCGTGTCGGATGCTATTGGGTGTCGTCCTGTTCGGTGCCCTCCTCCGCGATTTCCGCAGGCTTGGTCTCCTCGACGAAATAGTAGGCGTTCAGGTAGTTGTCTTCGTTGGTCGTCCCTTCGGACTGGGCTTTGGCGAATTTCGCCAGGTCGGCGTCCCGGAGGATCGCCTGCAGGTCCATGACGCATTTCTGCGGCAGGTCGTAACGGCGGACTGCCGCGAGAATTTCGTCAGAGGTCATCTCCATCGCGCCGAAGCCGTATCGTCCGGCCAGATAAGTGCGCAGGATGTCCGTCAGGCCCGAGTAATACTGTTTGTGGCGTCCGCTCTGCCAGAGTTTCTGGTTGTGGAGCGTTTCGAGCGCTTGGATGGCCGCGATGTGGGGCGGCAGGGGCGGTGCGGGACGGAAGATGTCGCGTACCTTGCGGGCGTAGCGGGCCATCAGGCGGCGGCCTGCGTAGATCGCGCCGCCCAGGACGATCAAACCCAGCAGGCTCCAGAGGACGTAGCCGCTGATTTCGCCGTAGCGGAAGGGCAGCGTGCGCTGGGCTTTGATGTCGTAGATCGTGTGCGACGTGGAGTCGATCTGAAAGGTTCCCACCTGCAGCCGCAGGGTGTCGGCGGTATAGAGCGTGTCGGTGATGTTCTTGTCCAGATAGAGCACTTGTGCGCGTCCCAGGCCGAGGTTGCCCTCCTCGAACGCCGCCAGCGTGTAGCGTTTGCGCAGGCTCAGGTGACGTCCGTCGCGCCGGAGGGTGTCCACCGGATGCGATTCGACGACCTCCAGTCCGCTCTGCGGAGGCGGGTTGAAGGTGGGAAATTCCACGACCTGCACCAAATCACGATCGACGTCGATCACCACGTCGAAGCGGTCGCCGATTCCGATGCTGTCGGGTTCGACGCGGGCGGTGATCGTCGGCGGTGCGGCGTACAGAACGGTCGTCAGCCCCGTCAGAAGAGCTGTCGCCAGAGCTGTTTTTACTCTTTTCGTGATGGATGTCCGACCGGCTTTCGGACGACCCGAAGACCGCAGGCCGACGGGCACCGCTTCCGAAGGAGGTGTTTGCGCGGCATTTTGCCGCTCTGCGGCGGCGGACGGTTGAATACCGCCGTTGCGTGCGAACGGAGAGCAGGTTGATGCCGGGTTATTTGGGATCGACTTCATCGCTGTTTGAATAGTTTGATGAGTTCCACGACGTAATCCCCGTCGGTCGATACCTCGGCCGTGTCGATGCGGTGGTGTTTGAGCGCCGAGAGGATGGCGGCGCTCCGCTCCTGCCAGACGCGGGCGTAGTGCTCCCGCACCCGGGCCGAGGAGGTGTCCACCCACGCTTTTCGGCCCGTTTCGGCGTCTTTCATTTCGACGATCCCTACGTCGGGCAGTTCGGCTTCGCGGGGGTCGCTGACGCGGATTCCCACCAGGTCGTGTTTTCCGGAAGCGATCTTGAGCGCGTCCTCGAGCGCCGTACGGTCCTTGCCGGGATCGAGAAAGTCCGAGAGCAGGAAGGCCGTGCAGTGTTTTTTGGTGACGTTGGTCAGGAAACGCAGCGCTTCCGAAATACGGGTCCCCCGCGATTGCGGCTCGAAGCCGACCAGTTCGCGGATGATGGCCAGGATATGGCTGCGCCCCTTTTTCGGGGGGATGAATTTCTCGATCCGGTCGGAGAAGAAGATGCAGCCCACCTTGTCGTTGTTCTCCGAGGCCGAGAAGGCCAGCACGGCGGCGATTTCGGTTTGCAGGTTTTTCTTCAGGCGGTCCGTGGTGCCGAACATCCGGGAGCCGCTGACATCCACCAGGAGCATCATCGTCAGCTCGCGCTCCTCTTCGTAGACCTTGATGTGGGGCGTGCGCGAGCGGGCCGTGACGTTCCAGTCGATGTCGCGCACGTCGTCGCCGGCGCGGTATTCGCGCACTTCGGAAAACGACATGCCGCGTCCCCGGAAGGCCGTGTGATACTTTCCGGCGAAGATTTCGTTGGAAAGCCCCCGGGTTTTGATCTCGATCTTGCGGACTCGTTTCAGGATATCGTTTTCGGTCTCCTGCATTATTGCATTTTCAATTAGGGTACGATTACGTTGTTCAGGATGTCGGTGATGATCTGCTCTGTGGTGATGTTCTCGGCCTCGGCTTCGTAGGTGAGTCCGATGCGGTGACGCAGTACGTCGTGGCAGACGGCCCGCACGTCCTCCGGAATCACGTAACCCCGGCGGCGGATGAAGGCGTAGGCCCGGGCAGCCTTGGCCAGCGAGATCGACGCACGGGGCGAGCCGCCGTAAGCGATCAGGGGCTGCAGTTTTTCGAGGTTGTATTCGGCCGGTTCGCGGGTAGCGAAGATGATGTCGATGATGTATTTTTCGATCTTTTCGTCCATATAGACCTCTTCGACTACGCGGCGGGCCTTGACGATGTCTTCGGGCGAAGTCACTTTATTGACCTTCGGGAGTCCTTCCCCGGCCAGATTCATACGCATAATGTCGCGCTCCTCCTGTTTCTGGGGGTAGGAGATCTTGGCTTTCAGCATGAAACGATCGACCTGCGCCTCGGGCAGCGGGTAAGTACCTTCCTGCTCCAGCGGGTTCTGCGTCGCCAGCACCAGGAAGGGCTCGGGCAGCGGATAGGTTTCGTCGCCGATGGTCACCTGCCGCTCCTGCATGGCTTCGAGCAGAGCCGACTGCACCTTGGCCGGCGAGCGGTTGATCTCGTCCGCGAGGACGAAGTTGGCGAATACGGGGCCTTTGCGGACGAGGAACTCCTCCTTCTTCTGCGAGTAGATCAGTGTACCGATCAGGTCTGCCGGCAGCAGGTCGGGGGTGAACTGAATGCGCGAGAAATCGGCATCGACGGCTTTGGCCAGCGTGGTGATGGCCAGCGTTTTGGCCAGCCCCGGCACGCCTTCCAGCAGGATGTGCCCGTTGGAGAGCAGGCCGATCAAAAGGGTGTCGATCAGGTGATTCTGTCCGATAATCACCTTACCCATTTCGCTGCGCAGCGTATCGACGAAGACGCTTTCGCGTTCGATCCGTTCGTTGAGTTCCTTGATGTTGATGACTTCACTCATTTTCGGTGTGTATTTTCGGTTTTTCGTTGTTTTCGGTATTTATGCAACGCATGCCCTGCAAAATTATTGCAAAATACATATTTTTTTCGAGAAATCGAAAATCCCGACCGCTCTTTTCGCCCTGATGCGGGGCGGTGCCCCGGTTGAAAAACCGCACCCGGGCGCCGCTTCGGGGCAAAGATCGGGCGGAGGATGTCCTGCAGGTTCGCCTTCGGTTGCGGCGCTCCGCCGTATTATTCGGCTGCGGACGCTCCGTCGTTGCGGGGAAATCGCTATATTTGCACGTTATGGAATCTCAAATATTGAAAGGCCTGAATCAGGCCCAGCGGGAGGCGGTGGTGAACTACGATTCGCCGTCGCTCATCATTGCGGGCGCCGGGTCAGGCAAGACGCGCGTACTCACTTCGCGCATCGCCTATATGATCGAGCAGGGGGTGGCTCCGTACAATATCCTCGCCCTCACCTTCACCAACAAGGCCGCCGAGCAGATGCGCGAACGTATCGCCCAAATGCTGCCGGACGGACGCCACCGCTATATCCGCATGGGAACCTTCCACTCGGTTTTCTCGCGCATTCTGCGCGACAACGCCGACCGGATCGGCTTTCCCCAGAGTTTTACGATTTACGAGCCGTCGGACTGCAAAAACCTCCTGAAAACCATCGTCAGGGAACTGAACCTGGACGATACCAAATACAAGCCTGCGATGCTGGCTTCGCGCATCTCCTACGCCAAAAACTGCCTGGTGACGCCGGGCGCTTATTTGGCCAATGCCAGCTTCGGAGCCGAAGACCGGCGGATGCAGATTCCCGAGTTTGGCAATATCTATAACATCTATTGCGCCCGCTGCAAGCGGAACGGGGCGATGGATTTCGACGACCTGTTGTTGCAGACCAATATTCTGCTGCGGGATTGTCCCGATGTGACGGCCCGCTACCAGGAGCAGTTCAAATACATCCTGGTCGATGAGTATCAGGATACCAATTATGCGCAGTACGTCATCATCCGGCGCCTGTCGCAGCTCCATTCGAAGGTCTGCGTGGTGGGTGACGACGCCCAGTCGATCTATTCGTTCCGGGGGGCCAAGATCGAGAACATCCTCTCGTTCAAGAAGGATTTTCCGGATGCGATGATCTTCAAGCTGGAGCAGAATTACCGCTCGACGCGTACGATCGTCGAGGCGGCCAATTCGGTGATCGAACGTAATTCGAAACGCATGGAGAAGAAGTGCTTTTCGGAAGGGGATATGGGCGAAAAGATCCGCGTGCTCCGAGCCTATACCGACCGCGAGGAGGCCGAAATGGTGGTCAGCGACCTGCGCGACAAGGTGCGGGCTGCGGGCGATGAGTGGGCCGAGGCAGCGATTCTGTACCGCACCAACAACCAGTCCCAGGCGCTCGAAGACGCGCTGCGCCGCAAAGGAATACCCTATCGTATTTACAAGGGCAATTCGTTCTACGACCACAAGGAGATCAAGGATCTGCTGGCCTATATCCGGCTGGTTATCAACCCCCGCGACGACGAGGCCTTCAAGCGGATCGTCAATTACCCTGCGCGGGGTATCGGCGATACGACCGTAGAGCGGATCGCTTTGCTGGCCAAAGCTCGTAATCTGTCGATGTGGGAAGCGGTGGATGCGCTGACGGCCGAGCCGGTGACGGATCCCGTGCAGAAGACCATCGTCCGCAAAGTGGCCGAGTTCGTGGCCCTCGTCCGGGGGCTGTCGTTGGCCCGGGCCGAAAAGGGGCTGTACGACCTGGGACTCGAAATTGCGACCCGTTCGGGTATCATCGGCGCTTACCGGGCCGAGAACACCCCTGAGGCGACCAGTGCGCTGGACAATATCGAGGAGCTGCTCAACTCGATGCAGCTCTTCAACGAGCAGCGCGAGGCCGAGATCCGGGCCGGGGAACGTCAGCAAGAGGAGCGGGCTACGATCGAGGAGTGGCTGCAGGGGGTGATGCTGATGACCGATATGGACAAGGATGATCCCCAGGACCGCAACAAGGTGACGTTGATGACCGTACATTCGGCCAAAGGGCTGGAATACAAATTCGTGTATATCGTCGGATTGGAAGAGAACCTCTTCCCGTCGCAGCGGGCCGTGGAGTCGCCCGACGGTTTCGAGGAGGAGCGGCGGCTCTTTTACGTGGCGCTGACCCGGGCCAAGGAGTTGGCTACGCTCTCCTATGCCGAGATGCGTTTCAAGTGGGGCAATATGGAGTTCTCGCGTCCGAGCTGCTTTCTGCGCGAGATCGACAGCCGTTACCTGGAAACGGATGCGATGCAGGAGGAGCGGGAACCCGTCCGCCGCTCGGCCGGGCGGGGAGAGGGCTCCTCGGCGCTCGACGAGCTGCGCCGCCGTTTCGACTACCGCTACCAGCAGAAGCCTGCGGCGGGTGGTTCGCAGGCCGGGGCGCGTTTCGGCGGAGGTTCGTCCGCCGGGGTAAAATCGGAGGCGCAGCGTCCCGTTGTTGTCCAGCCGACCCGTTCGACGGCCGGGATGCGCAGCGTGGGTGTCCGTCAGGGCGAGTCGTCGCTGGTCGAGGGAGCTGCGCCCGTATCGTGCGGCGATTATGCGGTCGGCGACCGGGTGTCGCACCTGAAGTTCGGCGCGGGGGTCATCCGCCGCATCGAAACCCTGGCGTCGGATCACAAGCTGGTGGTCGAATTTTCCGGATACGGGGAGAAAACCCTGCTGGCCAAATTCGCCAAACTGACCAAATTATAGGAAATCCGCCGGAAGGATTCCGGCTTAAAACTGAAAGACAATGACTTTGAAGGAGCGTTATGCGGGGGGGTGATCGCGTGGTTCGAGGAGCACATGCCCGTCGCCGAGAGCGAGCTTGCGTACGGCTCGCCGTATGAGTTGCTGGTGGCCGTGATCCTGTCGGCCCAGTGCACGGACAAGCGGGTCAATATGACTACGCCGGCCCTGTTCGAGGCTTTCCCTACACCGCAGGCTATGGCTGCCGCGACTCCCGAGCAGATCTATCCCTACATCAAGAGCATCTCCTATCCCAACAACAAGGCGAAAAACCTGGCGGGCATGGCCCGCATGCTCTGCGAGGAGTTCGGCGGCGAAGTGCCGAGCGACCTGAAGGAGCTGCAACGTCTGCCCGGCGTGGGACGCAAGACGGCCAATGTCGTGGGCGCCGTGATCTGGCAGAAGGAGGTGATGCCCGTCGATACCCACGTATTCCGGGTCTCGAACCGCATCGGACTCACGAACCGGTCGAAAACACCCTTGCAGACCGAGCTTACTCTCGAAAGACAGATCCCTTCGCACCTGCTGCCGACGGCCCACCATTGGCTGATTCTTCACGGCCGCTACGTCTGTACGGCGCGTGCCCCCAAATGTGCCGAGTGCGGTATTTCGACCTGGTGCCGCAAATATGCCGAAGACAACAAACGATCTAAAACCGAATGATTATGAAGCGATTTTGCCATGCGATTCTCGCTTGCGGAGTGTTTGCCGCGATAGTTGCGGCCGTCTCGTGTACCAAGGATGCGACCGGCGGCGGAGGCGGTGGTTACGACGGAGAGCCGGAGGTGAATCACGATATGGACGGCATCCTGCGGCGCAACTACTTGTGGAACGAGGAGTATGCGACACTTTCGCCCGATTTCGGCCTGCCTTACGACGAGTTTCTCGACGGCGTGCTTATGCGTATGAGAACCAACGACCTGGACAAGAAGTTCCGTAACGGGAGATGGCAGCTCTATTCCAACATCCAGCGCCTCTCTCCGGTGAGCCGGACGGCCTTGTCTGCGGATATCGACAGTCAGTTCCCGAAGGAGCCCGTTTACGGTTTCGGCGCCGTTTCCCTGGCGATTATCTCCTATACAGACGCAGGAAAGGAAACGGGGCAGTACGGTTTTGCCGTTATGGCCGTGTACCCCGACTCTCCGATGGCCAGGGCCGGCCTCGGACGCGGAACGATCATCAACCAGGTCGATGGACAGTGGATAACTGCCGGGAATTTGAATGCGGTCTACTCCAAACTGCTCGCACCGAACGGCGCCGCGACGCTCTCCGTGGCGGATAATCAGGGCGGTTTCGGCGTGTCGGAGCATAAGCTGACGGCGGAGTTGATATACGAGAACCCGGTGCTGTACCACGACGTGCTCGAGTACGGGGAGCACAAGATCGGTTACCTGGTGTACGCCAGCTTCGATGCGGCTTTCGACGGGGAGTTGCTGGATGCGCTGCAAGCGTTCAAGGACGCGGGTATCAACGACCTGATCCTCGACCTGCGTCTGAACGGTGGAGGATACGTGATGTCTTCCCGGATGCTCGCCTCCTGCATTGCCGGTGCCCGGTGCGAAGGGCAGGTGTTCCAGTATTACCGTTATAACGATACGCGTATGGCCTCTCCTGAAATGATGGCGGCGGAGACCGGGCAGGCTTACGACGAGTCGAAAGGGCGTTTTTACGAGGAGTTCATCTACGGCGATTACCGGGGAGCCGACCTGCGCGGATATGCGCTGAATCTTCCGCGGCTGTATGTCATCGTCTCTTCCGGCACGGCTTCGGCGAGCGAAGCCGTTGTCAATGGCTTGCGGGGAATCGGGCTCGAAGTGGTGCTGGTCGGGCAGAAGACCAACGGCAAAAATGTGGGGATGGAGGGTGTCTGTCTGGAGGATGGAGCGTACGAATACCTCTTCATGCCGGTTTCTTTCCAGGGATATAACGCCCGGCTCGAAACGGTGGACCCGAACGGTCTTGCGCCGGATGCCTTGAAGGCTGATTGGAACAACGGGTACGAGGAGTTCGGCAGTTTGGACGACGACTGTCTTGAGTATGCGGTGACGAGCATCACCGGGCAATCCGTCCGTTCTTCCGAGCCCGCAGCGCAGAGAAGGCCGGGCGTGCGGTTGGTCGAAGGCCTCTCTTTGCCCGAAATATCCTGTCGGCCGGAGGGTATGATCCTGCTGCCGCCGGACGCTGTCCGGAAAGATTGAACATCCGCTCCACGATCGGTTTCGGAACGGAGAAACGCCCCGGAACGGGTGCGGATTTGATATTTAACGGATAAAATCGTATCTTTGCATCAATGATGGTTTCCCAAGAAGATATAGAACGGCTGCGCGAATTGCTTGCCCGGCCTGCGCAGAATATCGTGATCGTGTCGCACACGAATCCCGACGGGGATGCCGTGGGCTCTTCGCTGGCGTGGCGCGAGGCGTTGCTGGAGATGGGGCATCGCGTCACTTGTATCGTGCCCAACAAATACCCCTATTTTTTGGACTGGATGACGGGTATCGAGAACCTGGTGCTTTTCAAGACGGACGAAGCGGGAGTCGCCCGCCGTGCGGTGGAGGAGTCGGACCTGATCTTTTTCCTGGACTTCAACGCCGTATCCCGTCTGGAGGGGTTGAGCGAGGTGATCGAATCCAATACGACGGCCAGGCGAATCCTGATCGACCACCATCTGTCGCCGGGACCCGGTTTCGATCTGATGTTTTCCTGTACCGGTTCGTCGAGCACCTCTTTCCTGATCTATCGGATCCTCGAAAAGATGCTGGGCACGCAGGCGATTACGCGGAGTATGGCCGAGTCGTTGTACGTGGGTATGATGACCGATACGGGGAACTTTTCGTTTTCGTTCCTGACGCCGGAGTTGTACCGGGCCGTCGCGGTGCTGGTCGAAACGGGCATCGACATTCCCACGATCCACAACAATGTCTATAACGCCTTCACCGAGGGCCGTGCCCGGCTGTTCGGCTATGCGATCAACCGCAAGATGGAGGTGATCCACGACGGTGCGGTCGCCTATATGTCGCTTTTGGAGAGCGAGATGCGCCGGTTTCAGTTCCAGCCCGGCGACAGCGAGGGGTTCGTGAATTACGCTCTTACGATCAAGTCGATGAAAATGTCGGCGATTTTCATTGCCACGCATAAATTCATTCGGGTGTCGCTTCGTTCGCGGGGCGGGGTGGACGTGGATCTTTTCGCCCGCAAGTATTTCAACGGCGGCGGCCACCGCAATGCGGCCGGGGGCAAGTCTTTCATGACGATGCGGGAAACCATCGAGCATTTCAAACGATCCGTAGCCGAGTTCGCCGCCCAGGGCGGTTTGGATTAGGTCGCTATGGACGATTTCCGCTTGCGGGTTTTCATTACGGCGGCCAAAACCCTCAATTTCACCAAATGCGCCGAGCAGCTTTTCATTTCGCAGCCCGCTGTGAGCAAGCATATCGGCGAACTCGAATCCCGCTATAAGGTACAGCTTTTCGAGCGCAGCGGCAGCCGTCTGGCGCTGACCGAAGCCGGCCGTGTCATGCTGGAGCATGCCGAACGCATTGCCGACGGCTACCGCCGTCTGCAGTACGAGATGGATCTTTTCACCGACCGGCTGGGCGGCGAACTGAAGGTGGGAGCCAGTACGACCATCGCCCAGTATGTTCTGCCGCAGGTGCTGGCCCGTTTTACGGCCCGGTTTCCCGAGGTGAAGGTTTCGCTCGCGTCGGGCAACAGCGAGCAGGTCGAGGCGGCCCTCGCGCGTCACGATACCGATTTGGGGCTGGTCGAAAGCAGCGCCCGGCATCCGGGGTTTCATTACGAACCGTTCATTCCCGACGAACTGGTGCTGATCGCTTCCACGAAAGGCCGGTACGGCCGCTGCGACCAGGTTACGCTCGCGGAGTTGCAGACGGTGCCCCTGGTGCTGCGTGAAAGCGGTTCGGGAACCCTCGAAGTGATTTCGAAATACCTCGCGGCGGCGGATGTACGGCTCGCTTCGCTGCGTGTGGTGATGCAACTGGGCAGTACCGAGAGCATCAAGAGTTTCGTGCGCAACAGCGACGCCATGGCCATCGTGTCGGTGGCATCGATCGTCGATGAGCTGCGCAGCGGCGAACTCCGCATCATCGACATCGAGGGCTGTACGATCCGGCGGGAGTTTTCGTTCTGCTGGCCCGAAGGACGCAGCGATGCCTTGGCCGCACGTTTCGTGGAGTTCGCCCGCCATACGGCCTGATCCTTCGCGGCGCTTCTGCGAGATTTTACGGGTCGTTTTCGGATGTGGGATCGCCGCCGGATCCGTTCGGGTACTCGAGAATGCGGTGGTCTGTCATCGGAAACCATTGGTCGTTTATTCGTGGCTTGTGGCCGTGTCGTAATGCGGACCTTCTCTGGACCCCTTCCCCGGAGGGGGCACTACGTTTCCGAAGAGGTATGCTAAAATATATATAATTTTATCTATGGAAACCGATTTGAAATTCAGACCTTTCCGATCGCCTGCCGACCCGGGTTGGGACGAGGCGTGGGCGATCTATCAGAACTCTTTCCCCCAGAAGGAGATCCGTTCGCTGGAAGACCATCTGCAAGCTCTTTCCGATCCGCACTATACGGCCGACGGCATCTGGTCGGACGGCCGGTTGATAGGCATTCTTTATTACTGGACGGCTCCGGAATATGTCTATATCGAGCATTTGGCCATTTCGCCCGACCTGCGCGGTGCCAATATGGGCAGCCGGGTATTGGAGGCTTTTTGCCGGAAGGCCGGACGCATCGTGCTGGAAATCGATCCGCCGGAGACGGAAATCGCCGTTCGCCGCCTCCGATTTTACGAGCGGCTGGGGGTCGTGCGCAACGATTACCATTATGTCCATCCGTCGTTCCAGCGTCCTTATGAGCCGCACCAGTTGGTACTGATGAGCTATCCGAAGGCTATGACCGACGAGGAGTGCCGCAGTTTCGAACGCTTCGTCCGCGATCCGGTCCTTCGTTATTCCTGTCACGGAAAAAAGGAGTAATACCTTTAGAATATAATTAGGTAATAATGGAAACGGCCCGAAGACTTTTCGATCTTCGGGCTGTTTTATGGTAATCGGATGCTGCCTACAAGAGCAAGATCACGGCGAGCGATGCGACCGAAATGACGGCCCAGAGGATGATGCCCAGCACCAGAGGCTTGAGGCCTACCTTGCGGATTACCTCTATGGAGAGTCCTCCGCCGATCAGGAACAGCGTGGCCGAAAGTCCGCAGCGGGCGGCGACCGAAATGCCGTGCGTGAGCTGGGTCGGCAGGTTGCAGTAGGTGTTTACGAGCATGGCAACGACGAACCAGAAGATGAACCAGGGGATCTGGATCTTCTTGCCTTTCTGACGGAAGATCAGGGCCGACACCAGCGACAGGGGGATGATCCACAGGGCGCGGGTGAGTTTGACGGTCGTGGCTACCTTGAGCGCCTCCTCGCCGTAGGCGGCACCGGCGCCGACGACCGAACTGGTGTCGTGGATGGCGATCGCGGCCCAGGTTCCGAACTGGGTCTGCCCCATGCCGAGCCAATGCCCGATGACGGGGAATACGAAGAGGGCGACGGCGTTGAGAATGAAGATCGTGGCCAGTGACAGCGAAGTTTGGTTCTCGTCGGCATCGATAACGGGTGCGACCGCTGCGATGGCGCTGCCGCCGCAGATCGCCGTGCCCGACGAGATCAGGTAGCTGTTTTTGCGGTCGATGCGCAGCAGGCGTCCCAGCACTACGCCGACGATCATTACCGTGACTACCGAAACCACCGTGAAGGTCATGCCTTCGCGCCCGGCGGCCAGCGATTCGTGGAAGTTCATGCCGAATCCCAGTCCGACGACGCAGTATTGCAGCAATTTTTTCGAAGCCTTCTTGCTCCAGACCGGAAATGGATTGCCGAGGGTCAGGGCGAAGAGAATGCCCGCGAAGAGCGTGACGACGGGCGAACAGAAGAGCGAACCTGTGAGCAGTCCGGCAAAAAGGATTTGGCGCCAGTTGAGCTTTGCGGATTGCATGGATTTCGTGAGTTGCAGCGGTTTCATACGGTGCTAATAACTTTTTGTAAACGATGCTGCAAATATACAGGCTTTATCCCCTTGAAACAACGGGGAAAAAGTTATGTCATATAACTAAAGGTTATTGCCATTGTCGCTGCGATGACCGATCCGCTCCCGTTACCGGTAATTTCGGATCAGGTCGCGGAAATAGGCGATCATTCGTCCGTAGTTCTCGAGCGAGATCGATTCGTTTTCGTTGTGGATCGTACCCTGTTCCTGTTCGGTAAGGAGTACCGGCATGAAACGATATACGTTCGGACTCACCGCCTCGTATTTGTAGGCGTCCGTGCCGCCGAGCGTCAGGTAGGGCGTTACGATCGTACCCGGGTAGAGCCCGGCGAGCGAGGTGCGGATCATTTCGAAGGCGTGGACATCGTCCGGGGAGATTTGCGACGGTTCGCGGGTCGAGAGTTCCTCGATCCGGACGTCGTATCCGTTGCAGATATTTTCGACATGCCGCTTCACCTGGGCCGTCGTGTTGCCCGGCAGCAGGCGGAAATTGACCGTGACTTCGGCTTCCGAAGCCAGTACGTTGGCCGCGTCGCTGCCCCGGGCCATGGTGATGGCGGTGGTGGTGCGTACCAGGGCATTGGTGGCCGGGTTGCTTTCGAACGAGCGGAGCAGCAGGCTCTCCAGCAGCCAGCGGTTGGCGATCGCGGTGCGCTGGGCGACTCCCATCGAGCCGCCGATCCGATCGAGGAAAGCTATGACCGGAGCTGTCAGGAAGGCGGGCATCTGCTCCCGGTTGAGTTGTTCGATGATCTCGGCCGCCAGTACGAGCGATCCTTTTTCCGGCGGCATCGAAGAGTGACCTCCGGTGCCCCGGACCGTGATTCGGATCGTGCTGAATCCCTTTTCGGCCGTTCCTACGAGGGCAGCCGTACGTTGGATTCCTCCCAGCCCGGGGGCGATGATGATGCCGCCTTCGTCATAGACGGCGTCGAAAGCGATGCCCTGTTCTTCGAAATAGCGGGCGATCTTCAGGGCACCCTGCGTGCCGCCGGTTTCCTCGTCGAATCCGAGGGCGATCCACACGTCCCGCTCCGGGCGGAATCCCTCCGCAAGCAGCGAGTCGGTCGCTTCGAGGATCGAGAACAGCATGCCTTTCATGTCGAGCGTGCCGCGCCCGTAGATCCGTCCGTCGGCTACGGCGCCGGAGAAGGGTGGGTAGTCCCAGCCCGGAAGGGGTGCATCGGGAGCCGACGGGTCGTAATTGAGCACGGGAACCACGTCGTAGTGGGAACAGAGCAGGATCGGGGGCAGGGCCGGGTTCTTGCCGGGCCAGCGGAATACAAGCCCGTATTCGTTGATCGTCAGAGTATCCAACTGACTGTAAATCGCGGGATATGCCTGCGGCAGATAGGCTTTGAAGGCTTGGAACGGATTGTCGTCCGTCCGGTCGATCGCATCGCTTACGGTCGGAATCCGGATTCCGCCGGCCAATCGTTCGACGGCCTGGGCGGACGGTTCGACGCTCCGGGGAGGCCCGTCCGGACCGGTGGTGCGGATGAAGGGATAGGTCGCGGTGCGGACTATCACTACGGTGCAGAGTACGAGGAGCGACACGGCGGCGATGCCCGTCAGGAGCCAGATTATTTTCTTTTCTTTTTTCATGGAAGCGGTAGGTTAATATAGGTCCGATCGTCCGGTTTACGTGCAATTAATCTGCCATACGGAAATTTTTTCGAATTTATTTTCGCCCTTACAGGGCCTTCCGGAGGCGTTTTTCGGGGGGGGGATTTTGTCGGGAAAAAGCGGTTGGGAAAGCGAAATTTTTTCCATATCCTTATATCGTTGAGCTTCGGTGGAGAAGTTCTGGCCGGAATGCTATCGGGTTGCGGTGAGTTTGTAAGAGTCTTTTGGGCGGGATCGGAATCAACTTATTAAATTAAATAAATTCGATTATGAAAGTACGTGTCTATTTATCAGTAGGAGCCTTGCTCCTGTTCTTGGCTCCGCTGGGCTGTTCCGACAAGGCAGAAAGTCCGGCACCGGAAACTCCGCCGGAAGAACAGCCCACGCCGGAGCCGGAACCAGAAAAGCCGGAGTTCGTGGATGCGAATATGTCGATGGAAGAATTGATGAAAACAGAAGATCCAGACCGTAATTATCGTTTAGTTAGTTATAGAGATGACACGTGTGCTATGTATTCTTTCTTCGACCCTATGACCGAATTGCAACGCGGTACGCCGCGCGACCAATTGCAGTGGGTATCCGAAAAGGTGGACGGAAACAGCGTTTGCTGGACTTATCGTATCACCAACGGAGACCACGACGAAGCCGTGCGTCAGATACTCGAACGCTGGGCCGAAAAAGAAGACGAGGAAGAATAACCGGATTACGATCAGGGAAAAGGATGTTTTCCTCTAAATGTCGTTGCGAGACAGATCGAATCCGACGGTCGCTTATTCGCGGCCTGCGGCTACGTTTATAATTCTGCACTTTCCCTGCGTTCTCTTCTCGGAGGGGGGCTTGGGGTGCATAGCGTCCCAAGCGGTCATGAAGTATGCAATCACGATCAGGAAAAATAAAACCGGTTTAGAAATTATTCTAAACCGGTTTGTTGTGCCCAGGACGAGACTCGAACTCACACGGGCTAATGCCCACCACCCCCTCAAAGTGGCGTGTCTACCAATTCCACCACCTGGGCCTCGATTCCCGCCGCAGCGGGTTTTCAGGTGTGCAAATATAGTGACTATTTTGTTTTTCCCAAAATATACGGCAAAAAAATTGCCGGGTCACGAAACTGACCCGGCAATTCGACGTTGTTTTCGAAGCGTGCGGCGGTCCCGGCAGCGTGCGGCACGGTTGCTTCGGAAAACGGTTTATTCGGCGAAGTCCATCTCTTCGAAGAGGTAGGAAGCGTCTCCGATGCGGTCGATTACGAAAAGCACGTAGCGGATGTCGAGCGCGATGTTGCGGCAGAAAGCCGGGTCGAAGGCGATGTCGCTCATGGTCGAGAGCCACGTGCGGTCGAAATTCACGCCGATCAGCTCGCCCCGGCCGTTGAGTACCGGCGAGCCGGAGTTGCCGCCTGTGGTATGGTTGTCCGCAAGGAAGCAGACGGGAACGGTCGTGCGGCCGTCGATCTCCACGCCCCAGCGTCCGTAGTCCTTGGCGGCGATGATGTCGCGGAGCCGCTGCGGGATGTTGTAGTCGTAAATTTCCGGATTGTCCTTTTCCAAAATACCTTCGACAGTGGTGTAGGGCTTGTGATATACTCCGTCGGCATACCGGTAGCCGCCTACCTTGCCGTAAGCCACGCGCAGCGTGAGGTTGGCATCGGGATAGAAGGCACGCTCCGTATCCCATTCGCGCAGACCCTTGATATAGGTCGTGTAGAGTTCGTTCAGGCGCTCGCTGTTCAGGTTGCGGGTCGAGCACTTGCCCAGTTCATCGAAAATGCGGGTGACCGTCGTCCGAATATCGGCCCGCAGAGCTTCCAGTTCGGGAGCCTCGGTCGATTCGTCCTCCTTGTGCGTGGCTTCGAACATCAGCTCGGCGTATGCTTCGGGCGATCCCAGACGCTCTACTTCGGCGGCGAAGAGCGGTACCATGTACTCTTGCGGGCAGTTGTCGTAATATTCGCGGTACAGCACGCGGAAAAGGTCGCGGTTGAGCGCCTTCACCTGGGGATAGATTTCGTCGCCGAACGAGGGCCGGTTGTAAATCCGGTTGAGCTCGCCGGTTCGGATGGTTTCGCTCATCAGTTCGAGTGCGAAGTAGGCGTCGAAGATGCGGGCGTACTCCGCCTTGAGCTCTTTGAGCACGTCGCGGTATTCGGGCTTGTCCTGGGCCCAGGCTTGGAAGGCCCGTTCGTACTCCTGTTTGCTCGCCACAGTGTTCAGACGCGTCAGACCCAGCGCTTCGCCCTGCCATTTTTTCCAGGCGTTCGAGATGCCGGCGTTGATCGCCGCGTACATGATGCGCATGGCGGGATCTTTCTCCTGCGCCGCATTGATCCGATCGAGCCGTTCGGTGCGGATACGGATTTTCATCGGGTCGCTGCGGTGCACGATGTAATCGACCGCGTCGGAGAGGATGTACTCCTGGGTGTTGCCCGGGAAGCCGTAGATCATCGTGAAGTCGCCTTCCTGAATACCTTCGGTGGAGATCTTGAAATGTTTTTTCGAGCGGTAGGGTACGTTGTCGGGCGAGTAGGCCGCAGGCCGGTTGTCTTTATCCGCATAGATGCGGAACATCGAGAAGTCGCCCGTGTGCCGGGGCCATGCCCAGTTGTCGGTGTCGCCGCCGAACTTGCCGATCGACGAGGGCGGAGTACCTACCAGGCGGACATCGTCGAACTGCTCGTAGACGAACAGGAACTGTTGGTTGCCGTAGTACATCTGCTCGATCGAGGCTTTGTAGCGGCCGTTCTCGCGGGCTTTTTCGAGGATTTCCTCGCGGCTCTCGCCGGCGGCCAGACGCTCGGTGATGTCCTCCATGCGTTTGAGGAACTTGACGTTGAGGTTTTCGTTGGGAAGTTCCTCTTCGCGCGACTGTGCCCAGAAGCCGTCGGTCAGATAGTCGTGCTCGACGGACGACAGGCGCTGGATCGCTCCGTAGCCGCAGTGGTGGTTGGTAATCAGCAATCCTTCCGGGGAGATGAGCTCGGCCGTGCAGCCGTCGTCGAAGAGCATGACGGCGTCTTTGAGCGAAGCCTTGTTGATGCTGTAAATGTCTTCCGCAGTCAGTTGGAATCCTTTGGCGCGCATATCGTCGATGCGCGACGAGATCAGGCTCGGCAGCCACATGCCCTCATCGGCGAGTGCCGTGAGCGAAAGCAGCGCGAGGCAGAGAGTCGAAAAGATACGTTTCATGGATTGTTTTTTATTGATTGAATGAATTGATTGAGTTCGGTATAGACGCGTTGGATCGGCAGCCCCATGACGTTGAAGAACGAGCCGTCGATGCGCTCGATGGCGGCATAGCCGATCCACTCCTGAATGCCGTAGCTGCCGGCCTTGTCCAGCGGATGGAAGTTGTCCACGTAATAGACGATCTCCTCGCGGGTTAGAGCCCGGAACCAGACATTGCTGCGTACGGAGAAGCTCCGGCGCCGGCGGGCCGTGCGGAGCGTGACGCCCGTGACCACCGTGTGACGATGGCCCGAGAGCCGTTCGAGCATCCGGATCGCATCTTCGCGGTCTTCGGGCTTGCCCAACACCTCGCCGTTCAGGATAACGACGGTGTCTGCCGTCAGCAGGATTTCGTTTTCCGCGAGCGGCCGGGGATAAGCACGGCTCTTGAGTTGCGAGAGGTAGCGGGGCACCTGCGTCGCGGCCAGCGTCGCGGGATAGACCTCCTGGCAGTCGTACCGGGGGGCCGGTTCGTACGGCAGCCCGCTCTCGGCGAGCAGTTGCTGCCGTCGCGGTGATTGCGAGGCCAGGATCAGACGGTAGGGTTTGAGTTTGTCGTGCAGCAGCATGGCGTTACGGATTTTGGGTTCGGGACCGGGTTTCCGCCGCCGTTGGTTCGGATTTCCGGGTTCCGGCGAGTTTTTTCATAGCCCGGCGGTATTGGCTTTCGACTTTGCCCGGCCGGATGCGGCGGTCGAACAGCCGGCGGAGAAAGCCGTCGAAGGACTCTCCGTCCCGCAGGTCGGGCAGATAGCGGTAAACGATTGGCGCCAATACGTGCGTGCCGTCGCAATAAACGAGAAATTCGTCCAATACCTGCTTGTCGTCGATGCGCCCCAGGCGGCGGGATACATACCGTTCGGCCGCTACGACGAATGCCTCGTTGCCGCCTTCGCCGTAGGCGCGTGCCCGGTCTTCGTGCGTGCGGTAGAAGTCGTCGTTGTCGTAGAGCGTCTGCAACATGTCGAGCAGTTCGCCCGAAAGCGAGAGCCGGTGCAGGTTTTCGTGAATATAGACCTGCATGAAGTCGATACGGTATTGGCGGGCCGTTTCGGGATCGAGCAGCAGAGGCGTACAGCAGAATGTTTCGTCCAGCAGGGCGAAAGCGTTGTCTATGTTGCCGAGGATGTAGATTCGGGAACCCGTAGCGTCCAGAGGCTGCCCGCCGGCCAGACGGGTGATTTCCTGATGGATGGCGCCCAGTTGTTCCGGGGCGATCCGGTACTGTTCGATCGCGTTGTTCAGGCAGGGCCGCACCTGCTCCTGCCAATATTGTGCGTAACCCGCTTGTGCGAGCCGTTGCAGGCAGTAAGAGAGTTCGTCGCGGACGCTGCATATTTCGTCGATCCAAGCACCCCGCACCTTTTGCGGGAGCGATTCGGGGTCGAACGAGGCGAAGAATTCGACGACTTGTTCCGGATCGTCTTTGCTGCCTCCGCTCAAACTGTAAAGGTTGCAGAGTTGCGAAGGACGGACGACCGAATCGATCCGGTGCGCCCGGTCGAGGAACAGCGTGTCCGCTCCCAGTGTGCCGGTGAAAAACGGGTCTTCGGCGAGTTTGTCCGCCTGCGGAAAAACGGCGAGCATGTCGTATGCCGCCGAGGTGTTGAAAAGATCGGGAAATTCTCCCTCTCCGCTTTGGGCGGAGGCGGTCATCGGCAGGAGAGCTGCCAGCAGAAGGGGAAGTAGTAATTGCGGTTTCATGGCGTGAAAAACGGTTAGCGAATATCGAAATCGAGCAGCATGTGTCCTTCGAGCGAGGCTTTCAGGTTGTCGCCCGGATGCACGGGACCTACGCCGGCGGGGGTGCCCGTGTAGATCAGGTCGCCGATTTTCAGCGTGATGTATTGCGAAATGTGGTGGATGATCCGGTCGATGCCGAAAAGCATTCGGGCGGTGTCGCCCCGCTGCCGGACTTGGCCGTCTATGGTCAGTTCGAAGTGAAGCCGCTGCACGTCGCCGCCCAGCTCCGCGAGCGGGATGAATTCGGGCGACAGGGCCGCCGAGTGGTCGAAGCCCTTGGCACGCTCCCAGGGGAGCCCTCGGGCGATCGCCTCGCGTTGGAGGTCGCGGGCCGTGAAGTCGATGCCCAGTCCCACTTCGTCGTAGTAACGATGCGCGAAACGCTCTTCGATGCACTTGCCTACCCGGTTGATCCGCACGACCAATTCGCATTCGTAGTGCACCTCCTGCGAGAACGAGGGGATGTAAAACGGGTCGTTGTTGCGCAGCAGCGCCGTATCGGGCTTCAGAAAAAATACCGGTTCCGTCGGAAGTCCGTCGGGTCCGCCTGCCGTATTATGCAGCTCCTTCACATGTTCGGCGTAATTACGTCCTATGCAAATTATCTTCATCTCTTTTCGATTTTAGGGGGCATCTTTCGCCCCTTCTCGCTCATCCCGACTGGGAAATACATAAAGTATGTCCCATCCGGTCCTCGCCTCGTCGTGTCAAAACCTGCACCCCTAAAATCAAAAAGGGTTGCAGGGTGTGGGGCATCTTTCGCCCCTTCTCGCTCATCCCGACTGGGAAATACATAAAGTATGTCCCATCCGGTCCTCGCCTCGTCGTGTCAAAACCTGCACCCCTAAAATCAAAAAAGGGTTGCAGGGTGGGGCATCTTTTCGCCCCTCCTTGCTCATCCCGAATGGGAAATACTCAAGTATGTCCCATCCGGTCCTCGCCTCGTCGTGTCAAAACCTGCACCCCTAAAATCAAAAAGGGTTGCAGGTGGGGCGTCTTTCGTCCCTTCTCGCTCATCCCGAATGGGAAATACATAAAGTATGTCCCGTCCGGTCCTCGTCTCGTCGTGTCAAAACCTGCACCCCTAAAATCAAAAAGGGTTGCAGGTAGGGCGTCTTTCGCCCCTTCTTGTTCTCCTCGAAAGGGAGGTTCGAATATGTCCTGTCCGTCCGGTGTGCCCGGTTTATTTGTTGCGGTCGTATTTTTGCGCTTTGACCAAGAGGAAAACACATCCGGCGGGCAGCCAAAGAAAATCCACCGCCAAAACCCATTTTTCGCCGCCCAGATTTCCGGCCAGCATACCCAATGCGATCCAGCCTATGCCGATCGCCGCCAGGCTCAAGCACATGAAACGCGATAATCCTTTGACATCCACGTTTTTCTTCTGCTCGGCGGACATCGTGTTGTAGCCGGCGATCAGGTTCGGGAAAAACCGAACCAAAATGCCGAGCAGGACCAACAACCCTCCGCCGAGGAGTTGCGTCGGGTATGTCGTGAACAGTTCGCGCATCTTACCGCACCTGTTTTTTCAGCAGCTCCACCATCCGGGCCGCGAAGCGGTCGCTGGCGCCGGGAGCCCCGATTACGGCCTGCAGTTCGGCGAAGTCCCGGAGCATCCGCTCCCGTTTTTCTCCGCCCGTAAGGATGGCCCGCAGCTCCCGTTCGGCCCGTGTGATGTCCAGGTCGGACTGGATGATCTCCACGACCGATTCGCGGCCCAGGTTGAGGTTCACCAGCGACACGTAGGGAACTTTCAGCACGTAGGGCTGCAATTTCACCTGGAACCAGAGCGTGCGATAGACTACCACTTCCGGTACATTCAGCAGGGCCGTTTCGAGCGTCGCCGTGCCGGAGGTCACGACGGCGGCTTCGGCCGCCGCGAGTGTTTCATAGGTTTGGTCGCAGACGTAGCGGATGCCGCTGTCCGCGATATATTGTTCGTAAATCGAGCGGTCGAGCCACGAAACCCCCGTGACCACGAATTGCCGGTCGGGAAATTTCCGGGCCAGGTCGGCCATCAGCGGCAGGTTGGCCTTGATCTCGCTGCGGCGGCTGCCGGCCAGCAGAGCCACGATCGGCCGCTCGTCGAGCGCATGGCGGCGGCGGAATTCGTCCGGGGAGGGCAGCGATGCCCGACGTGCTTCGATGGCGTCCACGAGCGGGTTGCCCTCGAAAATCGGCCGGATGCCGTGCTTGGGGAAGTAGTCCCGTTCGAAGGGGAAGATGATGAACAGCTCGTCCACGTATTTGCGGATCGCCTTCACCCGCCATTCGCGCCAGGCCCAGACTTTCGGGGCGATGTAGTAGAAGACGCGGATGCCGTGCTCCTTGGCCCAGCGGGCCATCTTCATATTGAAGCCCGGATAATCCACCAGGATCAGCACGTCGGGGGCGAACGCCTCGACGTCCTGCCGGCACTCTTTCATCTGGCGGCGGATCGTCCGCAGGTTTTTGATTACTTCGACGATGCCGAAAAACGAGGTTTCCTTGTAATGTTTGGCCAGATTCCCGCTGCCTCCGACCCCGGCCATCTTGTCCCCGCCCCAGAAGCGGAACTTCGCCTCGGGGTCGTGGGCCTTCAGTCCTTTCATCAGGTTGGCGCCGTGCAGGTCGCCCGAAGGCTCGCCGGCTATCAGGTAGTAACGCATATCGTAAGTCTTATTCTTCTTTCAGCAAATCGGGCCGCAGCCGTTTGGTGCGCTCCCAGGCCTGCTCCTCCTTCCAGCGGTCGATTCGGGCGAAATTGCCCGAGAGGAGTACGTCGGGCACTTTCCAGCCGTTGAACTCGGCGGGGCGGGTGTAAACCGGAGGGGCCAACAGGTTATCCTGGAAGCAGTCCGTGAGCGCCGAGGCTTCGTCCCCGATGGCTCCGGGGATGATCCGGATCACCGAATCGGCGATGATGCAGGCGGCCAGCTCGCCGCCCGTGAGCACGTAGTCGCCGATCGAGATCTCGCGCGTGACCAGGTGTTCACGGATGCGGTAGTCGATGCCCTTGTAGTGGCCGCAGAGGATAATCAGGTTGTCGAGCGTCGAGAGGCGGTTGGCTTCGTGCTGGTCGTAGCGGATGCCGTCGGGCGAGGTGTAGATCACCTCGTCGTATTCCCGTTCCGCCTTGAGGGTTTCGATGCAGCGGTAGATCGGTTCGATCTTCATCACCATACCCGCCTCTCCGCCGAAGGGGTAGTCGTCCGTGGTGCGGTGCTTGTCTTCGGTGTAGTCCCGGATGTTGTGGATATGGATTTCGACCAGCCCCTTCTCCTGCGCACGCTTGAGGATCGATTCGTTCAGCGGCGAAGCGAGCAGTTCGGGTACGACGGTCAGGATGTCTATTCTCATGGCGTTAGCGTGCTTGGCGGAAGATGATGTCTTTTTCGGTGTCGGGGACGAGCGGAATTTCTCGCCCGTTCTCGAGCGTGTAACCCCTGTAACCCAGTTCGGTGAAGAGTTCGATGATCTGCGGGCGGTTTTCGCCACCTGTTTCGATCAGCACCGTCGGGCGGAAACGCTCCAGCAGAGGACGCAGCTCGCGCATGACGATCAATTCGTACCCTTCGACGTCGCACTTGACGAAATCGAGCCGCTCCAGCCCGGCGAAAAGCTCGCTGCCGCGCCGCATCCGGGCGGTGAAAGTGACGGCGCCCTCTCCGGCGGCATCGCCCACGAAGTTTCGTCCCGTGCCGAGATAACCCGTTTCGCGGGCGGAGTCGTTGCTCATGATGATCTCTTTATTCTCGGCTCCCAGCGCACAGTCGAAGATTTCGACGTTGCGGCAGCCCCGCAGGTTGCGGCGCAGCACCCGGCAAACGACCGGTACGGGTTCGACGGCATGGACTCTGCCTGCGGTGCCGACGATTTCCGAGAGGGGACGGGCGTAATAGCCCAGATTGGCTCCGATGTCGATGGCCGTGTCGCCGGCTTTCGCCAGCCGGGGCAGGTGATAGACGTATTCGGTCGCCGCGCTGCGCCGTCCAAGCCCCAGCCGGTAGCTGATGAAAAAGAGGCGGCTCACCGCCCGCAGATAACCTTCGAGCGGAAGCGTCCGGTAGAGGATTTTGTGGAGCAGCGCTTTCATAACGGACCCGGACGGAATTAGTTCTTGTAGTTCACCTCCTGGTTGAGGACTTCGGTGACGAAGGGATTGTAGAGCACTTCGTGGCCGATGGTGGTTTCAGGGCCGTGTCCGGGATAGACGCGCACTTCGTCGCCCAGCGGGAGCAGGTTGTCCAGGATCGAACGCATGATCCACGAATAGTCGCCGCCCGGCAGATCCGTGCGTCCGATGCTTTCGCGGAAAAGGGTATCGCCCGTGAAGAGGCTCTTCGATTCGGGTTCGTAGAGCGATACGTGGCCCGGCGTGTGGCCCGGCGTGCGGATGACGCGCAGGACGGTGTGGCCGAATTTCACTTCTTCTACCTTGTCCAGATCGATGTCGATGGTCGGCATGGCGTTGATTTTGACCCCGTAAACGGTAGATCCCACCGCATCGGTGTCCAGCATGAAGGCGTCCTTGCCCGAGAGGGCGAAGGGAATGCCGTAGGTCTTGCGCAGATGTTCGACGCCCAGCACGTGGTCGAAATGACCGTGCGTATTGACCGCCAGCACCGGTTTGAGCCCGTGTTCGGCGAGGAAACCGTCGAGTGCGGCATCTTCTTTGGGGGTGGAATTTCCGGCGTCGATGACCGCGCACTCCTTCGTGTCGTCCCAAACGACGTAGGTGTTCTCCTGTATCGGATTGAAAGTCAGGCAGGCGATTTTCATGATATGTGAAATTTATTTAAGGTACAAATATAGCGATATTTCGCGGATAATCGCTATTTTTGGAACCGGAGCGCCGGAAAGAAACGGCGCTGTCGGAGCGGGCGCAGTGGTCCGGGAACAGTAATTTGTTGAAAGTCAAAACAGAGAGAAGAATGAAGATACGTTTACTGAAAATTTTTGCGGCGGTCGCCGTGCTGCTGTCGTTCGGAGGCTGTTCGTTGCTCAAGGTGTCGGTCGATACGGGCAACCCGCCGCTTCCGGCTTCGGAGGCCAATACCCGGATGATGACCCGGGGATTTTATTATGACCTGGCGGACGAGATCGCCCGCACGGCCGATTCGGTTGCGGCCGCATCGTCGGAGATTCCGGTGCGGATCCGGGCGATCCGGTGGAAGATGCAGGCGACGCGGGCCGCCGTTACCGCCGTCATGCAGTCCAACCCCGACGTGGCGCTCATCGACACCTGGCTGCTCTGCGTCCGCATGGACAGCGCTTTCCGCCGCCTGCCCGATTCGCTGCTTTTCGCCGGGCAGACGCCGCTCGTGCGCAAGGTCGTGGCGCGTCTGGACAAGAAAGCCGAACACCTGGCTTCGACCCTGCTCGCGCCGGAGAAGTTCGCGTTGATGCAGGAGTTCGTGGGGAATTACATGCAGGCGAATCCCGTCACGGGGTCGCAGTTCACTCCGGTCAATACGACCCTGCCCTGGGTCGAATTTCTCCAGTCGAAAGGCGTGGAAACGCAGTATAACGTAGGCTCCATCTCCGATGTGATCGCCGATCTGGGCGACCGTTTCGGCGGCCAGTCCGAGCAGATGGTCAATAGCATCGGCTGGTCGAAGGATATTTTCGAGTTGCAGATGCAGCAGGACAGCGTCCGCAACCGGCTGACGCGGCAGCTCGACAGCCTGGAGCGTAATTTCGACCGCATCGTGACGGTCATGGAGCACCTGCCGCAGATCGCCGATTATATGGGCAAAAGCCTGAATACCGAAGTCGCAGCGCTCATCGAAACGTTGAACGGTGCCGTGGACAACGCATTTGCCGACCTCGACCGCCAGCGTGCGGAGTTGCAGGGTTATATTTCGGCCGAGCGCAAAGCGCTGGTCGATCAGGCGCAGCAGGCGGTCGATACGGCGGTACAAAATGCGATGGACCGGGTCCCGGCTCTGGTGGCCAAGCTCCTCGCCTGGATCGTGCTTTTCGCCGTCATTATGCTGGGCGTGCCGTTCGGCATCGGTTTCTGGCTGGGACGGGTGCGCGAACGCGCCAAAACCAGGAAAACGGGCGGCGCATAGCGGAAAATTCGTACCTTTGCGTTCTAAATCCGAATGCGATATGGCTCGAAAGAAAGCGAATTATCCTCTGATCGAGGGGCTTGAGATAACGACGCTGGCCGCCGAAGGCAAGGCGATGGGGCGTTACAACGACGTGGTGGTCTTCGTGCCGATGACCGTGCCGGGCGACGTGGTCGATGTGCAGATCCGCTCCAAGCGCCGCCGGTATATGGAAGGTTTCGTCGTCAATTACGTGAAGCGCTCGCCGCTGCGCGAAGAGCCGTTCTGCGCCCATTTCGGGGTCTGCGGCGGCTGCAAGTGGCAGAATCTGCCCTACGCCGAACAACTGCGTTTCAAGACCGATCAGGTGCGCGACCAGCTTGCCCGTATCGGTAAGGTCGAGCTGCCCTGAAATCGCGCCCTGCCTGCCCTCGGCCGAAACCCGTTTTTACCGCAACAAGCTGGAGTTCACCTTCGCCGAGCGGCGCTGGCTCACCTACGAGGAGATCGCCGAAAAGGGCGAGATCGCCGATGCCCCGGCGCTGGGATTCCACATCCCCGGTATGTTCGACAAAGTGCTGGACATCGAAAAATGCTGGTTGCAGCCCGATCCGTCGAATGCGATCCGGGAAGAAACCCGGCGTTTCTGCCTCGAACACGGCTATACGTTCCACAATCCGCGCGAGCACCGGGGGCTGATGCGCAACATGGTCGTCCGCACCGCCTCGACGGGCGAGGTGATGGTGATCGTGGTTTTCCATGCCGACGAGCGGGAGAAGATCGCGGCCCTGCTGGACCATCTGGCGGCCGCTTTTCCCGAAATTACGTCACTGTTCTACGTAATCAACGAAAAGTTCAACGACTCCACCGGCGACTTGGAACCCGTCTGCTACCGGGGTAAGGATCACATCATCGAGCGGATGGAGGGGCTGCAGTTCAAGGTCGGCCCCAAGTCGTTCTATCAGACCAATTCGGCGCAGGCGTACGAACTTTACAAGGTCGCGCGCGACTTCGCCGCCCTGACGGGAAAAGAGATTTTATACGACCTTTACACCGGCACGGGTACGATCGCCAACTTTTGTGCGGCGCGGTGCGCGAAGGTCGTGGGCGTGGAGTACGTGCCCGAGGCCATCGAGGACGCCCGCATCAATTCGACGCTGAACGGCATCGGGAATACGGTGTTCTATGCCGGCGATATGAAAGCCGTGCTGAGCGACGAGTTCATACGGTGCAACGGCCGTCCCGACGTCATCATCCTCGACCCGCCGCGTGCCGGAGTCGATGAACCGGTGATCGACGTAATCCTGCGGGCGGCGCCCGAGCGGATCGTCTATGTGAGCTGCAACCCGGCTACGCAGGCCCGCGACCTGGCCCTGATGGACGGCGCGTATCGCGTCGAGGCGGTGCAGCCGGTCGATATGTTCCCCCATACGCACCACGTGGAGAACGTGGTGAAGCTCGTCCGCCGGTAGGCGACTCCTGTTCCGGGGCGGTTTTTATACTATCGGCTCCTGTTCGGGCGTTATATTTGCAGTACTATTTCAAAAACGAATGAAACGTATGAAAAAATGGATGATTTTAGCGGCGGCGGTCGTATTGGCTGCGCCGGTGTTCGCTCAAACCCAGGAGGCTTTCCCGAGTTATATTCAGGTGAACGGACGTTCCCAAATGGAGGTTACGCCGGATGAATTCTATCTGTCGATTGTAATCAACGAGCGCGAGTCGAAAGGAAAAATTACGGTCGAAATTCAGCAGCGGCAGATGATCGATGCCCTGAAGAAGTTGGGCGTCGATGTCGAGAAACAGCTCAAGGTGGCCAATATGTCGAGCGATTTCTACAAGAAGGCCAGCTCGCTGACCACCGCCAAATACCAGTTGCTGCTCCATTCGGCGGCCGAAGTGGGTGACGTGACCGCCGCCCTGGGCGATCTGGGCATCTCGAACGTCGGTATCGTACGCGTGACCCGTTCGGACATCGACTCCCTGAAGGAGCAGGTGCGCCTGGATGCCATCCGCAACGCCAAGTCGTCGGCCGAAGCGCTGGCCGGGGCGATCGGGCAGAAGATCGGAAAATGTTTCTATATCTACGATTCTAATTACGACGTAGCTCCGCAGTATTACGACAATATGATGATGGTGCGTTCGAAGGCGATGATGGCCGACAGCGCCGAAGCGGGTGCGCCCGAAGAGCCTTCGCTCGATTTCAAAACGATCAAGCTGGAGTATAACGTCCAGACCAAGTTCGTCCTCGAATAATCGGGGTTATCGTCGGAAATGAATTGGCAGGCCGAATTTTTGGATAACCCGGAAATTCGGCTTACCTTTGACCACTTTCCCTTTTTTTCAAAAGCAAGGAATTATGGAGAACAGATTCAGTTTCGATTACCAGCACTACGACTCTCCGGAGGGGATGCCCGCCGGGGACCGGGAGTTGGTGGAGGAGGCTCGCCGGGCCGTCGCCCGGGCGTACGCTCCCTATTCCAAATTCCGGGTAGGCGCTGCGGCCCGTCTGCGCAGCGGGAAGATTCTCTGCGGCAGCAACCAGGAGAGCGAGGTGTTTCCTGCGGGCATGTGCGCCGAACGGTCGTTGCTGTTCCATGCCGGAGCGTGCCATGCCGACGATCCGATCGAGGCGCTGGCCATTGCTTCGGAGCCGTCCGAGCGGGAGTGTTATCCCTGCGGACAGTGCCGCCAGGTGCTGCTCGATGCGGAGCGTCGCCAGGGGGCGCCGATCCGCATCATCATGTCCGGTGCGGGCGGTGCCACGGTGGTGGATTCGGCCGTGCGGCTGCTTCCTTTCACGTTCCAGTTATAATCCGCTTCGCAATTACGCTCCGTTTCCGATGTTCGCTCCCGAAGATATTCTGTACGAGGACAACCACCTTTTGATCGTCAATAAACGGTGCGGCGACCTGGTGCAGCCCGATCCGTCGGGCGGCGATGCGCTCGAACGGCAGATCAAGGAGTTCATCCGGCGACGCGATGCCAAGCCCGGCGAGGTGTTCCTCGGCGTGGTGCACCGCATCGACCGTCCCGTGAGCGGAGCCGTCATTTTCGCCAAAACGTCGAAAGCCCTCGCCCGCCTGAACGAGATGATCCGCCGGGGCGAGATCGAAAAGACCTATTGGGCGCTTACGGAGAGCCGTCCCGATCCCGAAGAGGGAGAGTTGTCCCACTATATCCTGCGTAACGAGAAAACCAACCGTTCGCGGGCGCTCGATGCGCCCCGGGGCGATGCAAAACTGGCGAAATTGCGTTACCGCACCCTGGGGGCGAGTACCCGTTATACGCTGGTGGAGGTCGATTTGCTGACGGGGCGCCACCATCAGATCCGGGCGCAGCTCTCGAAGATCGGCTGTCCGATTAAGGGCGACCTGAAATACGGGGCCCGCCGTTCGAATCCCGACGGAGGCATTTCGCTCCATTCGTACCGTGTCGATTTCATCCATCCCGTGCGGCGCGAGCGGATCGTCGTGACGGCGCCCGTGCCGAAAGAAGATAATCTCTGGGCGTTCTTCGCCCGACAATTTTCATTGTTGCCATGCGAATTTTGATTCAACGGGTGCGCCGTGCGTCGGTTTCCATCGGCGGAACCCTCAAATCGGCCATCGGACCGGGTCTGTTGGTTTTCGTCGGTATCGAAGCCGAGGACGGCGAGGAGGATATCGAGTGGCTTGCGGGTAAACTCACCCGGCTGCGGATTTTCGACGACGAAAACGGGGTGATGAATCTCGACGTGCGGCAGGTCGGCGGCGAAATATTGGTGGTGAGCCAGTTCACGCTGCATGCCTCGACCCGTAAGGGCAACCGCCCGTCCTATATCAAGGCGGCCCCCGAAGCGATTTCCCGACCTTTGTACGAGCGGTTCGCCGCCGGTGTAGGCCGTGCGCTCGGGCGCGAAGTCGCCACCGGGGAGTTCGGAGCCGATATGCAGGTCGAGCTGGTGAACGACGGGCCGGTGACGATCTGGATCGACTCCCGACAACGCGAATGACTTCAGTTATTTCAAAGATAGTGAAAGATGAGCGCAATCGTGCGGGCTTGCACGCAGAGATTGCCGAATCGGATCCTATCTGAGGCTATGTCAAAGATATAAAAAGTTTGTTATGAAGAAGTATTTTTTGTGTATGGTCGCTTTGCTGTCGCTGGCGATCGTAGCCTGCGAAAGTGACGATACGGCGCCTGCGCCGGCCGTGCGTCCGACTTTCGATCTGATCGACGCGCAGCCCGATGTGACGAGTGCGGTCGTGGCGGCCAACATCGAATCGAAGGGCGAAGCGCCCATCTCCGAAGTCGGCTTCTCCTACCAGGAAGCGGGCGGGGAGTACGTCGATGTGGTTTGTACGAATTTCAAGGACGGTCTGGCCCGGCAGACCCTGACCGGCCTGAAGCCCGACACCGAATATCGTTGGTACTGTTATGCCGTCTTGGGCGGCGAGCGGTTCAATGCGTCGCTGTCGAAAACGTTCAAGACCCTCAAGGAGGGGGAGGTGCCTCCGGCTCCGACGCCCCAGTTCGGCAAGCCTTCGGCTTCCGAGGTGCAGGCTACGAGCGCATTGCTCGCGTGCGCTTATCTATACACCGGTGATGCGGCCGATATTGCCGAAGCCGGTTTCGGATACAAGCCTGCGGCATCGGCCCAAACGGGATATACTATGGTAGAGATTACGCCGGACGACTCTTCGTTGTCGGTCCGTCTGGAGGAGCTGACGCCTGAAACGGCTTACGAGTTCTATGCCTATCTGGTAATCGACGGAAAGAATTACACCAGCGAACGGGTTGTTTTCACCACGTTGAAGGAGGGCGAGCAACCGGGAGCTCCGCAGTTCGAAACGCCTTCGTCGTCCGGGGTTTCTCCGACCGGAGCGACGCTTGCCTGCGTTTATGAGTACGAAGGCGACGGCGATGTTGCGGAAGCCGGCTTCGGGTATAAGGCCGGTGCGCAGGAGGAATATACCGAGGTGAAGGCTGCTTCGACGGCTTCGCCCCTGACTTATGAGCTGAACGGACTCGAACCCGAAACGAAATACGATTTTTATGCGTATGTCGTTATCGGCGACGAGCGTTATACGAGCGCCGTCGCGCAGTTCACGACCCTTAAAGCGGGTGAAAATCCCGATCCGGAGTTCGGTCCCGTCGCTGCGACGGATGTGACCGCTTCGTCGGCCACCCTGACGGGCAGCTTCACCTATGAAGGCGAAGAAACGGTCGGCATCGAAGTAGGATTTGCTTACAAAGCCTCCGGTGAAACGGATTACGCCACGAAAACGGTGACGGCTTCGTCGGGAGATAAGAGTGCGGCCATCACCGGATTGAGCGCCGCGACCACCTATACGTTCCACCTGTACGCCTCGATCGGCGGCAAGCAGTATCGGAGCCAGGAGGGTACTTTCACCACCGAGAGCGGAACAGTCCCCCCCCCCGGAAAACGTTTATCGTACCGGCTGGGCCGAGTTGCCGGTGGAGGTGCAGAACAGCGACTACTACTATGCATACCATATTTGTCCCGATTTTTCGGTAAACGGACATCGGGCACGTAATATCTCGATTTGTTACAGTGCAGAGCACCATTGCCCTGTTTGGGTTTCGGGGCCGGTGCACAGTTGTTACAAGGGATCCAACGGAAATAGGAATTACGGTCCGGATCCGGTCATCCCTTCGAGTATTCAGCCTAAAAATAAAACGGTTGAAGGTTCCTACAACAAAGGGCATATGATCGGTAACAATGAACGTTCCAGAACAAGCGGTATGAACAAGCAGGTTTCCTACTATACGAATATGGCTCCGCAGCACAGCAGTACGTTCAACACGGGTGGTGGTGCGTGGAACAATTTGGAGGATAAGATCGACAGTTATTGGTGCGCGGATACGCTCTATACGGTTGTGGGGTGTTATTTCGAAACATGGACCGATTCTTACGGCAACACAGCTCAGCCCAAGCGCACTGGTTTCGGCGGTGTTCAGGCCAGTGTTCCGACCATGTTCTATACTTTGTTGTTGCGTACGAAAAAAGGAAATACGGAAAAGTCGGTGATGGAGTGTTCGCGCGAGGAGTTGCAGTGTGTCGCTTTCGTAATGAGTCATGCGATGCAAAAAGAACACGAACCTGAACGACGCGACATGCGGAGTGTGGCGGAAATCGAGCGATTGACGGGCTTTACCTTCTTCGCCAACGTGCCGAATGCGCCGAAGGATACCTACAATCCGTCGGACTGGGGCTTGTAGCGTTCCGAATGGAAACCCGGGTCTATTCTTGGGGCGACGGCCGACCCTGGCACAGCTACGCGGCGTATTGCCGGCGACATTTCGGCGGCCGGGTGCGTAAGATCGCGGTGGATGCCGGCTTGAGCTGTCCCAACCGGGACGGAACGATCGGATCGGAGGGGTGTACGTTCTGTGACAACAGGGCGTTCACCCCTTCCTACTGTTCGCCCCGGAAGAGCCTGGCGCGGCAGATCGACGAGGGAATCGCTTTCCATGCGGCCCGAGGGCGGGACGAAGGGCTTTGTCTGGCCTATTTCCAACCTTTTTCCAATACGCACGCTCCTGTCACGCGACTTCGGGAGCTTTATGCCGAAGCATTGGATCATCCCCGGATTTCGGGACTGGTGATCGGCACGCGGCCCGATTGCGTGGACGACGAGAAGCTGGATTTGCTGGCGGAGCTGGCACGGAAACACTATGTGGCGGTCGAATACGGCGTCGAATCCACCTGCGACGAAACATTGCGGGCCGTCCGTCGCGGCCATGACTTCGCGGCGGCCCGGCAGGCTATTGCGGCGAGCGCCGCACGGGGGTTGCACGTCGGAGCCCATTTCATTCTGGGGCTGCCCGGCGAAGACGACGAAATGCTTCTTCGGCAGGTGGAGCGGATCAATGCCCTGCCGCTCGAAACGGTCAAGTTCCACCAGTTGCAGCTCGTTCGGGGAACGGCCCTTGCCGCCCAATACGACGCCGAGCCCGGCCGCTTCCGCCTGCGTACCTCCGAGGAGTATCTCTCGCTGGTGGTCGAGGTGTTGCGGCGGCTGCGTCCCGATATGGCTGTGGAGCGTATCGCCAGCGAAGTGCCGATGGGGTTTCACCACTTGACACAGTGGCATTTAACGCGGGTTTCCACCCTCTGGTCCCTGCTCGAAAAAAGATTAACGGCACGGAACGCGTATCAAGGCGAAATTTTTATACCTTTGCGCCGTTAAACCTTAATTGTTCAAGGAAAAATGACTCTGTTGAAGGAAAAAATAACTTTCGGGACGATTATGGGCGTAGTACGGGAATATTTCGTGATGACGATCGGTATTCTCCTCTACACGTTCGCGTGGATCGCCTGTATTCTGCCCGCACACGGTACCGGCGGCGGTGCCACGGGTGCGGCGCTGGTGTTGTGCGGGGCGATCGAAAACCTGTTCAACTTCCAGATCAACATCGGTACGATGGCGTTCATCGTCAATGGTATTCTGCTGCTGTTCGCGGGTTTCATCATCGGTTGGAATTTCGGTATCAAGACGATTTTCTGTATCATCGTGCTTCCTGCGTCGCTGAACTTTTTCCAGGAAACGCTGCCCGGCGTGCAGGCGTGGCTGGCGGAACTGGGCGTTATCCCACCCGATGCGATCAGCCTGTTCGGTAATCTGGAACCGCTGCTGCTGGTCATCATGGGCGGTATGCTGTCCGGTGTGGGTATCTATATGTGTTTTCGTCAGGGCGGTTCGACCGGCGGTACGGATATCGTGGCGCTGCTGATCAACAAGTATCATCCGATCAACTACGGCCGTGTCGTGCTGGTGACCGATTCGCTTATCATCTGTGCATCGCTGCTGGTGGGCAACGGCATCGAGACGGTGATCTACGGCTTCCTGCTGACGGCGGTATTCGGTCTGAGCACCGATGCGTTGCTGGCGGGCAACCAGCAGTCGAATCAGATTCTGGTCATCAGCCATGAGCACGACCGTATTGCTGCGGAGATCGTCGAGAAGGCGCATCGCGGGGTGACGATGCTCAACGGAATGGGATGGTACACGAAGGAGTCGTCGCAGGTGGTGATGGTCATTTGCCGCAAACGCGAAACGGCCGACATCCTCAAGATCGTCCGCAATCTCGATCCCAAAGCGTTCGTTTCGGTGGCTTCCGTAACGGGTGTTTACGGGCAGGGCTTCGGTATCATCGACGGCGGTATGCTCAACGGTATGAAGAAGAATTAGGGAATCTTCTTTGATTTGAAATAATACTCCTCGTCGATCCGGCGGGGAGTATTTGTTTTCCGGGAATAATGCGTAACTTTACCCGAAGAAAAACCGAATTGATTCCGTCGTTTTGCGGTTGCGGCGCGGCTCCGGACGGGCCGGTCGGTTCCGCAGCCTGAAAGCACTCTTTTTCGATCCTGCTACGACCATGCGCTATGCCGACATCGTACTTCCTCTGGCCCAGCCTCTCTACACCTTTGCGGTGGCGGAAGGCGTGACGCTTTGCGAGGGGATGGCCGTAGCCGTGCCTTTCGGCCGATCGAAGATCTACACGGGCATCGTCTGGCGGCTGCACGACCGGCGCCCCGATTTCAAGACTGTCAAGACCGTCTCCCGTGCATTGTACGGCACGCCTCTGCTCGACGAGCGGCAGCGCCGTTTCTGGGAGTGGGTCGCCGATTATTACATGTGCTCGCTGGGCGAGGTGATGCGCGTGGCGCTGCCGTCGCTGATGAAGCCGAGCGGACACGGCGAGGAGGAGTTCGCTGCCGACGAGTTCCGGCCCCGCCGGGAGTGGTTCGTGGCCCTGGCCGGCGAAGCGCTCACCGCCGACGGGCTGGCCGCCGCGCTGGAACGTATGGGGCGTCGTGCCCCCCGGCAGCGGGAGGCGCTGGAGGAGTTGGCTGCCCTTGCGCCCGACGGGGCGGAAGTCGCCCGGAGCCGACTCGCCGCCGATCGGACGGCTCTCGCTCTCCTGGTGAAAAAGGGGTTATTGACCTGTATCGAACGGGAGGTCGCACCCGGTCCGGTGACTGGCGGTGCGCAGTTTCGTCTGCCGACGCTTTCCGCTGCGCAGCGGAAGGCTGCCGAGGAGATCCGTGCCGTGTTTGCCGATCGCGCGACCGTGCTGCTGCGGGGTGTCACCGGTTCGGGCAAAACGGAAATTTATATGCACTTCGCTGCCGAGGTGCTGGCCCGGGGCGGACAAGTGCTGCTGCTCGTGCCGGAGATCGCTCTCACGGCCCAGTTGGTCGATCGGCTCCGGCAGGTTTTCGGCGAGCGGGTGATCGCCTATCATTCGAAACTCACCGACCGCAAGCGTACGGAGCTTTACCTCCGCCTGCGGGATTCTGCGGGCGGCGAGCTGGTGATCGGGGCCCGTTCGGCGATCTTCCTGCCGCTGCGCCGCCTGGAGCTGGTCGTGGTGGACGAGGAACACGATCCCAGTTACAAACAGACCGACCCGGCGCCCCGCTATCAGGCACGCGACTGCGCCGTGCTGATGACCCGACTGCTGGGGTGCCGTACGCTGCTGGGCAGCGCTACTCCGTCGCTGGAGAGTTATCTAAACGCTGCGACCGGAAAATACGGCAGCGTGGTACTAGCCGAGCGTTACGGACCGTCGCGGATGCCGCAGATCCTCGTGTCCGATACGATCCGTGCCGTGAAACGCGGCGAGCGGCATGCCCATTTCAACAAATTGCTGCTCGACCGTATGGAGGAGACCCTCGGCGGAGGCGGTCAGGCGATGCTTTTCCAGAACCGGCGGGGTTTCGCACCCTATGTCGAGTGCCGGGAGTGCGGCTGGACGGCCCGCTGTCCGGATTGTAATGTGACTCTCACGCTCCACAAGGGAAGCGGTCGTATGGTCTGTCACTATTGCGGTCATACGGAGCCTGTTCCGGCCAAGTGCCCCCATTGCCGGGTGACCGAACCCGTGCCGATGGGCTTCGGGACGGAAAAGGTCGAGGAGGAGATCGCCCGCGTTTTCCCCGAGGCGCGGGTCGCCCGGCTCGACCGCGACAGCGTTACCTCCGAGCGTGCTTTCCGGCAGATCGTCGAGGCCTTCGCCCGGGGCGACGACGATATTCTGGTGGGGACGCAGATGATTACCAAAGGATTCGATTTCGGCGGCGTGGAGCTGGTCGGTGTGCTCAACGCCGACAATCTGCTCAACAATCCCGATTTCCGCTCGGCGGAGCGTGCGTTCCAACTGCTGATGCAGGTGGCGGGCCGCGCCGGTCGGCGCGAAAATCCCGGAACGGTCGTGATCCAGACCGCCGAGCCGGGACATCCCGTCTTGCAACAGGTGATTGCGGGCGATTACGAGGCGATGGCTCGTCAGCAGCTCGCCGAGCGGAAGGCGTTCTTCTATCCGCCCTATGCACGGCTCCTGAACCTGTTGTTGCGTCACCGCGATCCCGTGACGCTGCGCCGTGCGGCCAACGCCCTGGCCGCCGCCCTGCGCGAACGGTTCGGGCGACGCGTGCTGGGACCCACGGCCCCGCCCGTCGATCGGGTGCGGGGCGAGTATCTGGCGACCCTGCTGCTGAAGATCGAGGCGGGGGCTTCGCTGGCCCGGGCTCGCGAGGCGGTGCGCGGGATTCTCGACCGGGTGGTCAAAAGTCCCGAATGCAAAGGCGTTACGATTCTCTGCGATGTCGATCCTCAATGATATAAAGGGGCTTTTTCTGCCGCCTGTCTGTCCCGTATGCGGCGGCGAGTTGCACGAGGGCGAGGGTGCTTTCTGTATGATGTGCCGTACGTTGGCACCCCAGACCGGATTCTGGCGCCGTGCGGACAATCCGCTGGCCGAGCGGCTGCGCAACGAGTTTCCCATCGTGCAGGCCTCGGCTTTTCTCTGGTTCGTTGCGGGCAGTCCCTGGCAGCGGGCCATTCATGGTTTCAAGTATTACAACCGCTGGCGCACGGCCCGCGACCTGGGTGCCTGGTACGGCGGTAACCTTGCCGACAGCGGACTGTACGGAAGCGTGGACTGCATCGTTCCCGTGCCGCTTCATACCCGGCGGTTGCTGGCCCGGGGGTACAATCAGGCTGCTTATATCGCCGAGGGGATTGCTTCCCGGATGGGAGTGCCGGTGGAGGATCGGGCGGTCAGGCGCCTGCGCAACAACCCGAGCCAGACGACCCGTTCTTCGGCCGGGCGCTGGGAGAACGTGCGCGACTTGTTTGCGGTCGCGCGGCCCGGAGCGTTGGCCGGACGGCACGTGTTGCTGGTCGATGACGTGGTGACTACCGGTTCGACGCTGCTTTCCTGCACCGAAGCTCTCCTGCGTGCGGTGCCCGACTGTCGGGTCAGCATTGCTGCACTGGCCGTTTCGCGCCGCCATTTCGGATTGGATCGATAACTTCGATCGAGTAGTCTTTGCATTGATAATGAGGTGTTTCGGTTGGATTTTGCTCCGGCCAGGTCCGAACGGGTTTGGCTTGTCACTTACCTTTCGCTATCTTTGCAGCGCGAAATTTGTGTTTTATAATATTTTTCCGGCGGGGTGCAATGTATCTCGTCGGGCTTTTTTAACTGTCGATTGAGCTATGTTTCGTATCGTTTTGCTGTTGTTTGCCGGAATCGGGCGGGCTATCTGCTGCGCAACTGGTCGTTTGTGGCCAGGCTGGAGCGGGGAGTATCGCTTACCGTGTGGGCCCTGCTCTTCGTTTTCGGTGTTACGATCGGTTCCAACCGCGAACTGATCGCCAATTTCGGACGTTTCGGCTGGCAGGCCGCCGTGATCGCCTGCCTTGGCGTCGCCGGGAGTTTCGCGGTGGTATTCGTCGTCCGGCGTTACTTTTTCCGGAAAGGAGGGTGCGATGAGAGATAGTCTGATCGTTTTCGTCTTTTTCGCGGTCGGCGTGGCGCTCGGCTATGCCGATGCCGTCCCGACATGGCTGTTGGATCCCGATCTGCCGATGATTATTCTTTCGGTGATGGTGGTGCTGGTCAGCTTGGGACTCGGGGCCGGCGACAACCTGCACTATATGCTGCGCACGTTCAACTGGCGGATGCTCCTGTTGCCGCTTTGTACGATCGTCGGCACCCTGCTCTTTTCGGCGCTTGGCGTGCTGGTGCTCCGGGGATTCAGCCTGACGGACTGTCTGGCCGTAGGCAGCGGTTTCGGCTACTATTCGCTTTCGTCGGTGCTGATAGCCGACTTGAAGAGCGCGACGCTCGGCGTGCAGGGCGCCGCAGAGCTGGCGACGGTCGCTTTGTTGGCCAACGTCGTGCGCGAGATGATCGCCCTGTTCGGAATGCCGCTGTTCGCCCGCTGGGGTGGTCCGCTGGCCCCGATCTCGGTGTCGGGCGTGACTTCGATGGACGTTTGTCTGCCTTCGATCGCCCGTTATTCGGGCAGCGACCTGGTGCCGCTGGCCATCCTGCACGGCATCGTACTGGAGGTGTGTGTGCCGATTCTGGTCGGTGCCTTTTGCTGACCGAAGGAACCGTAAAAAAGAATCGACAGAAAGCTCCTTTTTATCGACATCTTTCCGGCTCGAGAGAATCCCCTGCCGGGGATCGTTCGGTTGTAAACAGATTTTTCGACAAAACGGGGTCCGGGGCGTTTTGATATGTCGCCCCGTTTGTCTATTTTTGAAAGTTGAAATCCACGTAACGAATGGCTAAAGAATATACCCCCGCTTCGCGCAACCGCGAAGCGTTTGCTGCAATGACCGATACCCCCGGCAACGTGCCTCCGCAGGCCGTCGAACTGGAGGAGGCGGTGCTCGGCGCTCTGATGCTCGAGAAGGATTCGATCATCACCGTGCAGGAGTTCATCACGCCCGAGGCTTTCTATACCGAGGAGCATCGGACGATCTACCGCGCGATCGAGGAGCTCTCGACCGAGCTCAAACCGATCGACCTCTATACGGTCACCGAGCGGCTGAAGGTCCGCAAGGAGTTGCAGAAGGTGGGCGGTGCGTCGTACCTGGCGCAGCTCACGCAGAAGGTGGGCTCGGCGGCCAACGTGGAGTTCCACGCCAAAATCATCGCCCAGAAGTACGTGCAGCGGGAGCTGATCCGCTCCGCGACCGAGATCCAGCGCCGTTCGTACGACGAATCGACCGACGTGACGGAGTTGATCGGCTATGCCGAGAGCGAAATCTTCAAGGTGGCCGAAGGTCACGTCAAGCGTTCGGTACAGTCGTCCAAGGATTTGCTGGCCAAGGCGCTGATGCAGATCGAGGAGGCATCCAAGAACACGTCGGCCTTCAACGGCGTGCCTTCGGGTTTCATGGCCATCGACCGCGTGACGCTCGGCTGGCAGTTGTCGGACCTCATCATCGTAGCGGCACGCCCTTCGATGGGTAAGACCGCCTTCGTGTTGTCGATGGCCCGCAACATGGCCGTCGATCACGAACGTCCGGTGGCGTTCTTCTCGCTCGAGATGTCTTCGGTGCAGTTGATGATGCGCCTTATCATCGCCGAAACGGGTATTCCGGGCAACGATATCAAGAGTGGCCGTCTTACGCCCGAGCAGTGGCGCCACCTGGAGTCGGCGACCAAGCCGCTGGGGGCGGCCCCCCTTTACATCGACGATACGCCGGCGTTGTCGGTCTTCGAGTTCCGCTCGAAGGCCCGGCGTCTGAAGATACACAACGACATCCAGATCATCATCATCGACTATTTGCAGTTGATGACCGGCGGAACGCAGGATTCGAAGGGCAACCGCGAACAGGAGGTGGCTTTCATCTCCCGCACGTTGAAGGCCATCGCCAAGGAGTTGAACGTGCCGATCATCGCCCTCTCGCAGTTGAGCCGTGCTACGGAGCTGCGCGGCGGTTCGAAACGCCCCCAGCTTTCGGACCTGCGCGAATCGGGAGCCATCGAGCAGGACGCCGACATCGTGGCTTTCATCCATCGTCCCGAATATTACGGTATCAATCAGGACGAGAACGGTATGCCGACGGCGGGTATGGCCGAGATCATCATCGCCAAGCACCGTAACGGTGCGGTCACGGATGTCAATCTGCGCTTCCTGAAGGACCAGGCCCGCTTCGCCGATGTGGACGAAACGCTGATGCCGGAGGCGGGCAGCCGCCCTGCGCCGGGGCAGTACGAGGATGTATCGAGCGGTTCCAATTCCGGGCTGGGTGGCTTCGGCGGCGTGCCCGAGGAGTTCCTTACGCCCGGTGTGTCGGGGGCGCCCGTGAACCTGAACGAGGAGGAGCCGTTTTAGCGGAGCCGGCTCCGGTTTCCGCGTCCGGTTTCGCCGCATTCGCGGCGGGGAAGTCGTTCTGGAGTTGCGGGTCCGGAAGTTCGGACCGGGGCTGGAGGAAGATCGCTTGATTGTATAGTGAAAGATCGATAATATGTTCGTCAGTACGTATGCAGGGGCTGTTGCCGGGATCGACGCCGTGAAGGTGACCGTCGAGGTCAATCTCACCGGGGGCGGTCTGGGACTCTATTTGGTCGGACTGCCGGACAACGCCGTCAAGGAGAGCGAGCAGCGTATCCGGGCGGCTTTCGAGAATACCGGTCGCAAGATGTCGGGCCGCAAGGTCGTGGTGAACCTCGCTCCGGCCGATCTGCGCAAGGAGGGGGCGGGTTTCGACCTGCCGATCGCCGTGGGGATTCTCGCCGCGATGTCCGAGGTGAGCGGGGAGTTGCTTCCGACGACGATGTTCGCGGGCGAGCTCTCGCTCGACGGAACGCTGCGGCCCGTACGGGGTGTGCTGCCCCTTGCGGTCAAGGCCCGGGACGAGGGGTTGCGGCGGCTCGTGGTGCCGGCCGAAAACGCCGCTGAAGCGGCGGTCGTGGAGGGGGTCGAAGTGTACGGTCTGCACTCCCTGGGCGAGGTGATCGCCCTGCTGAACGGGGAGCGGAGATTCGATGCGACGGTGCCGGTGGATGCCGAGGCAACTTTGGCGTCGCAGAGTGCCTATGCCGAGGATTTCGCCGACGTGAAAGGACAGACGGCCGTAAAGCGGGCGCTGGAGATCGCGGCGGCCGGAGGACATAACGTGTTGATGATCGGTGCGCCCGGTTCGGGTAAGACGATGCTGGCGCGGCGCATGCCGACGATTCTGCCTCCGCTCAGCGTCGAGGAGGCGTTGGAAACGACCAAGATACACTCCGTGGCGGGAAAATTGGGCGCAGAGAGGGATTGCTCTCGCAGCGTCCGTTCCGTGCGCCGCATCACATGACTTCGCAGGTGGCGCTGATCGGCGGCGGACAGTCGCCCCGGCCGGGCGAGGTGTCGCTGGCGCACAACGGCGTGCTGTTCCTCGACGAGCTGCCCGAATTCGGGCGGAGCGTCCTCGAAGTGCTGCGGCAGCCGCTGGAGGATAAGAAGATCGTGGTTTCGCGGGCGAGATACAGCGTGGAATATCCGGCCAATTTCACCCTCGTAGCGGCCATGAATCCCTGTCCCTGCGGGTATTACAACCACCCGACCAAAGAGTGCACCTGCCCGCCGGGTGCGGTGCACCGTTATATGGGACGTATTTCGGGCCCGCTGCTGGACCGCATCGACTTGCAGGTCGAGGTGACGCCGGTGGCTATCGGGGAGATTTCGCAGGTGCGGCCTTCGGAGCCGAGCGCCGCGATCCGCGAGCGGGTGATTCGGGCGCGGGAGGTGCAGGCGGAGCGTTTCCGTGAGGTGCCGGGCGTGCATACGAACGCCATGATGAACGCCAGAATGTTGCGCGAGTTCTGCCCGCTGGATCAGGTGGCGCGGGAGCTGCTCGAACGGGCGATGGTGCGGCTCGATCTTTCCGCCCGTGCCTACGACCGGATCGTGAAGGTGGCCCGCACGATCGCCGATCTGGAGGGACGGCCGACATCGGTGCGGCGCATCTGGCCGAGGCGATCAACTACCGTTCGCTCGACCGGGGAAGTTGGGGCCGGTAATCGAATGGGGATGTTGCGATGAAGAAGTGGAAACCGGAAAGGAGGGACGGATTGCTGCTGCTGGGCATCGGGCTCGGTGCGGCGGTGGGACTGTTGCGCGGTGCGGTGCTCGCGTGGCTGCCGGTGGGCGTGGCGCTGGGGCTGTGTCTGCGGGGCGGGGCCGGAACCCGCAGCGGAAGCGGTAAGGATTCGTTAGGAGATATTTCGGATAAAAATCAGGAATTTTATGCCGGCGGGGATGCGTCTGCCGAGGCTGGAAACGAAAATAAAATATGAAAAGAGTCATTGTTTCGGGCGGCGGCACGGGCGGTCATATCTATCCTGCCGTGGCTGTGGCCGAAGCGCTCCGACGGCGCTTCGGGGAGGAAGTCGAGATCCTCTTCGTCGGTGCCGAAGGCAAGATGGAGATGGAGAAGGTGCCTGCATTGGGATACCGGATCGTCGGTCTGCCCGTTGCGGGCTTGCAGCGCCGTTTCGATTTGAAAAACCTGGCGGTGCCCTTCAAGGTGCTTAAAAGCATCCGCAAGGCCCGGCGCACCATCCGCGACTTCGGGGCCGATGTGGTCGTCGGTTTCGGAGGGTATGCCAGCGGCCCGGTGCTGTGGGCGGCGCAGCGGATGGGGATTCCGACCGTGATTCAGGAGCAAAACTCCTATGCGGGCGTCACCAACAAGCTGCTGGCCAAGCGTGCCCGCACGATCTGCGTGTCGTATGAGGGAATGGAACGCTTTTTCCCGAAGGAGAAGATCGTGATGACGGGCAACCCTCTGCGGGGACGTTTTTCGAAAGCGGGTGCGGATCGCCGCGAGGCGCTGGCGCATTTCGGCTTCCGGGACGATCTGCCGGTGCTGCTCGTCGTGGGCGGGTCGCTCGGTACGCGGACGCTCAACGAAATGATGAAGGCCTGGGTTCTGCGGCAGGGCGGTACTTCGCCGGTGCAGGTGATCTGGCAGACGGGTAAATATTACGAGCGGGAGATGCGCGAGTTTCTGGCGCAGCATCCTACGGCGAATATCTGGCAGGGGGCATTCATCGACCGCATGGATTACGCTTATGCGGCGGCCGATCTGGTCGTTTCGCGCAGCGGGGCCTGCACGGTGTCGGAACTCTGTCTGGTGGCCAAGCCGACCCTTTTCGTGCCGTCGCCCAACGTGGCAGAGGACCACCAAACCAAGAATGCCCGGGCGTTGGCCGACAAGGGGGCTGCGCTGCTGATCCCCGATTCCGAGGCGGTTGCCCGAGCCATGGACGAGGCGGTCGGGCTGTTGAAGGATCCGGTCCGTTTGGCCGAATTGAGCCGCAATATCGAGGCGCTGGCTATTCCCGATTCCGCCGAGCGGATCGTGAACGAAATCGAGAAACAGTTGCCGCAGTCGAAATAGAGCCGCCGGGAGCGACCGAGCGGGGAAAATGCCTGAGCGGGGCAGGTGAAATCGTCCTGCCGGGTGTAATAAAGAAGAAGAAATCGATCAATGAAAGAGTTTTCCAATGTTTTCGATGAGCGAGGGGAGCACCGAATCTGTTCGGACTCTGCCGAGCCGGAAAAACAACGAATGCAGTTCAACGTATATTTTCTCGGAATCGGGGGGATCGGCATGAGTGCTCTGGCCCGGTATTTCCTCCACGAAGGCCGAAGGGTGGCGGGTTACGACCGGGTGCGGTCGCATCTCACGGACCAGATCGAGGCCGAAGGAGCCGTTGTTCACTATGAAGAGGATCCGGCGCAGATTCCGGTGGATTTCCGGGATCCGGCCACGACGATCGTGGTCTATACGCCGGCAGTTCCGGCGGATCACGCCGAATTGCGCTGGTTCCGGCAGAATGGGTTCGAGATCGTCAAGCGTTCGCAGATGCTGGGGTATCTTTCACAGGGGAAGTTCGTGATGGCGGTGGCTGGTACGCACGGCAAAACCACGACCACGACGCTCGTGGCATGGCTCAACCACCGGGTGACGGGCGGCGGAAGCGCTTTCCTGGGGGGTATTTCCCGGAATTTTTCGAGTAACCTGGTGCTCGGCTCCGGCCGGCGTCTGGCGGTCGAGGCCGACGAGTTCGACCGTTCGTTCCTGCGGCTGTGGCCCGACGTGGCGGTGGTCACCTCGGCCGATGCCGATCATCTGGATATTTACGGTACGCACGAGGCATTGCGCGAGGCTTTTTCGCAGTTCGTCGGACAGATCCGCGAGGGCGGGGCGCTGGTCGTCAAGCAGGGTGTCGATCTGAAGATCGGGAACCCCGGTATCCGGGTTTACCGCTATTCGTACGACGAGCCGTGCGATTTTTACGCCCGTAACGTGACGCTGCTCGAGGGGGGCCACTACCGGTACGATCTGGTGACGCCCGGCGGCGTTATCGAAGGGTGCACGCTGGGTATTCCCGGCTGGGTCAATATCGAGAATGCCGTAGCGGCCGTGGCGGCGCTCTGGTGCGCGTCGGAGCGGGACGGCGAGCCGCTGGATGCGGAGCGTCTGCGGGAGGCGCTGGCCTCGTTCGAGGGGGTCAAGCGACGTTTCGAATTCTATGTCAATACGCCCCGGCAGGTTTATATGGACGATTACGCCCACCACCCGCGCGAGTTGGCGGCGGCGATTACTTCGGTCAAGAAGATGTTTCCGGGGCGGCGGCTGACGGCGCTTTTCCAGCCGCATCTCTACACCCGCACGCGGGATTTCTACCGCGAGTTCGCCGAGGCGCTCTCGCATGCCGACCGGGTGGTGCTGCTGCCGATCTATCCGGCCCGCGAGGAGCCGATTCCGGGGGTGGAATCCGAGATGATCGGCCGTCTGCTGACAGTACCCTGGACGATCTGCGACCGTGCGGAGTTGGCCGAAAAGGTGGCTGCGATGGATACCGATGTAGTCGTCAGCTTCGGCGCGGGCAATATAGACGCCTGCTGCGGGGCACTGGCAGAAAAATTGCGGGAAAAAGCCTGATTCGCCGTCTGCCGGGGACGATCTGTTTTTTTCGAGGCCGTGTCCGTCGCGGCCGTACCGGGGGGGGAAGTAAACGCCGGGATGAGATTCAACCATTGACGAATGCCGAAATACCTGAAATATACGCTTCTTGCACTGCTTTGGGGCGGTGTGGCCGCTTATTTGCTCTATGCGGGAGGCAAAGTGCGCCGTCATCGTGCGGAGCAGCCTGTGACGCGCATCGAGGTCGAAGTGGTGGACAGCACCTCGCAGTTGCGGCTGGTGTCGGAAGCTACCGTTCGGGGATGGCTCGCCCGCAGCGGTATCAAAACCGTCGGCGAGAAGATCGGTGCCGTGCGGCTGGATGCGCTGGAGCGGCTTATCGCCCGCAATGGATTCGTCGCCGACGCCCGGGTTACGGTTTCCTATTCGGGCGTGCTGCATGTCGCCGTCTGGCAGCGGACGCCTCTGATGCGGCTGTTGATCGACGGCTATAATTCGTACGTGACCGAGGAGGGCTACCTGTTTGCAGTGCCCCGTGCCTCGTCGGTTTATGTGCCGGTGATTACGGGTACCTACCGTCCCCCGTTCCCGGCCTCCTATGTGGGGTATGCGGCGGATTACAGGCGGGAGCAGATGCAACAGATAGACGATAAGATCGCGGAGTTGGAACGGGAAAAATACCCTCTTTACCGACGGGAGCTGAAGAACGATGAAAATATCCGTTCGCTGCGGCGGATGCTGATTAAAAAGAGATGGTTCGAATCTTCGGAGTCCTTCGGCGAGCGGGTGCGGGAACTCCGCAAGCGCAAGGAGCAGTTGCGCCGCAAATATCGCTATGAGGCTCAGGTGATTCAGTCGGCGATCGACAAAATTTCCGAAAAACAGGAAGCCGAGCGTCGCCGACAAAAAATTTTGGCGAAAAGGTACGAAGATTTCTCGAAACTGACTACCTTTGTAAAATGGATGGAAAACGACGATTTCTGGCGGTCGGAAATCGTTCAGATAACGGCCCGCACCACTGAAAGCGGGGCTATCGACTTGGAACTTACGCCCCGGAGCGGCAACTATACCATCCTTTTCGGCCGCTTGGACGATGCCGAGCAGAAACTGGATAAGTTGCTGCGGTTTTACCGGGAGGGACTCGGAAAAGCCGGGTGGGACCGGTACCGGACGATCAACGTGAAGTACGCCGGGCAGGTCGTCTGTACGGAGTGGTAAGGTTTTCGAGATGCAGGAGCCGGATCTGCCTGCGGAATATGCCGGGCAGGGAAGAGGCTGGGAAACGATTCAATGAAAAAATAGATAGAGCACAGTGGAAAAAAAGAGTTATACGGTAGCCATCGACCTCGGTTCTTCGAACGTGGTGGTCGCTGTCGGGTCGAAACGCGAAGACGGAACGCTCGGTATCGAAGCCGTCGTTTCCAAACCGGTCGAGGGGGTCAAGGCCGGCCGGATCGATAATATCGAACAGGCGGGCAATGCCATCCGGGAGGCTGTCGCCGAGGTGGAATCGACGCTCGGCGTTCGAATTACGGAGGCTTATGCCGGCATTTCGGGCGAGTTCGTCCGTTGTGCCCGCCATACCGACCACGTCTTTACCTACGATCCCCAGAACGGGGTGAACCAGGGCGATGTAGATGCCCTGTTCGATCGTATGCGCAACGTCCAGGCCCCCGACGACGAAACGATCATGGAGCGTATTCCGCAGCATTATATGGTGGATGATGCCGAGGAGGTGCGCAATCCGGTCGGTTCGTTCTGCAAGCGGTTGTCTTCGACTTTCAACTTCATACTTTGCGGCAAGACGCCGCTGCAACGGCTCGACATGGCTCTCCGGCGGCTCGGTATCCGTATGTTGGGGGTATTCCCCAATGCGCTGGCGACGCCCGAAGCCGTACTCTCTTCCGATGAGAAGGAGGAGGGGGTGGCCGTCGTGGATATCGGCGGAGGCGTGACCGACGTTGCGGTTTATTACCGGGGCGTGCCGCGTTACGTGGCGACGATCCCGATGGGAGCGAGCGCCATCAACCGGGACATCCGTTCGCAGAGCATTCCCGAGAAACATGTCGAGAGCCTCAAGTGCAAATACGGTTCGGCTGTCGCCGAGCTCGCTCCCGAAGACAAGCTGATCCGCGTGAGCGGTCGCACGGCCCGCGAAGCCAAGGATATTCTGCTGCGCAACCTGGCCACCGTCATCGAGGCCCGGGCTACCGACATCGTCGAATTCGTGCAGCAGGAGATCCGGGATTCGGGGTATGCCGAGCGGTTGGCCTACGGCATCGTGCTGACGGGCGGCTCGGCCCGACTCAAGGATATAGACGAATTGTTCCGTCGTGTGACCGGCATGGACGTTCGTATCGCAAGCGCCGAAACAGGCATCAGCGAAGATTCGCGCGAGGCGGTTGCGAACCCTGCGTTCGCCACGGTCGTCGGACTGTTGCTCAAGGGGGCCGGCATGGGTTCGTGCAACGTGATCGAGGACAAGGCGGGCCTTTCGCCCCGTCGTCCCGTGCCGCCAACCCCTGCACCGGGATTCCAGCCTCCGCAGCCCCAGTCGCGGCCGCAATCCCAGCCCTATGCGCCGACACGGCCTTCTGCGGAAACGGTCAATGCGGCGTATGCGCGTCGGGAGGCTGCCCGTGCGGAATCCGCAGCGGTCGAGCCCGAGGTGGACGATGCCGGAGAGGAGCCCGCGCCTCAGGCTCCCGTGCAGGAGCCGGTGAAAAAGGAACGCAACTGGCGGAGTATTTTCAAGCGGACGCTCGACAAGATCAACGAGGGCTTCAATGCCGCCGATGACGAGGAGATTTAACGATTAAGACAAGAGAAACGAAACGATATGACAGACGATGTAATCACCCAGTTGGCCGCTGCCCGCACGAATCCTTCCATTATCATGGTAGTCGGTGTCGGCGGTGCGGGCGGCAATGCCGTGAATCACATGTGGAACCTGGGGATCAAGGGCGTGGACTTTATGGTCTGCAACACCGACCAGCAGGCGCTCGACAAGAGTCCCGTGGAGCTGAAAGTCCGGCTCGGCAGCGAGGGATTGGGCGCCGGTAACGACCCTGAAAACGGACGCAAGGCCGCCATCGAGTCGCTTGATGTGGTGCGCCAGCGTTTCGAGGCGTCGGGGACCAAGATGGTCTTCATCACCGCCGGTATGGGCGGCGGTACGGGTACGGGCGCTTCGCCCGTAATCGCCAAACTGGCGCATGAAATGGGAATCCTCACCGTCGGTATCGTCACTTCGCCGCTGGCCGTCGAAGGCAAGATCCGTTACGAACAGGCGTTCCGGGGCATCGAGGAGCTGCGTCAGAACGTCGATTCGCTGCTGATTATCAACAACGAGAATATTCTTGAAATATACGGCCGTCTGGCCTTGAAGCAGGCTTTCGGCAAGGCCGACGACATCCTGGCTTCGGCTGCGAAGGGCATCGCAGAGATCATTACGGTCGAGAGCGACCTGGTGAACGTCGATTTCGCCGACGTGTCGAAGGTGATGCGGGACAGCGGCCGCGCGCACATGAGCGTAGCGACGGCCGAGGGCGACAACCGGGCCGAGGCGGTGGCCGAAGCGTCGCTGCATTCGCCCCTGTTGGATCACAACCTGATTTCCGGAGCCCGCAACATTCTGCTCAATATCTCGGTGGCCAATGCCGAAGAGCTGATGTACGAGGAGGTGGTGCGGATTCTGGAGTATATCCAGGCGCATGCCAGCGTCGAGGACGAGTCCGGAAATATCCACAACGCCAATATCATCTGGGGTACGAGCGAGAAACCCCAGTTGGGCAATGCCATCGAGCTGGTAGTGGTGGCGACGGGATTCGAGGGCGACGAGGAGAAGCGGATGATGAAGACGGTCATTCCGCCCGCACGGATCGTCAAGCCTGTCCCGGCAGGTGCCGACCCGCCGGAAAGCCGGTGTTGGAACCGGTGGGCAAGCCCGGCAAGGCCACTCCGCAGACACGCCCTCTGGAGCAGGTGATCCTGGGCGAGAAATCGACCCGTTACAGCAATATCGACCAGATCCTCGCCAAACCGGCTTATCAGTCGCGTAAGGCGCAGTTCATCGTCGAGATGCCTGCGGGCCGCAAGGAGGTGCTTAAGGAGGAGAAGGGTGCTGCGGAGCGTGCGGAGGAAAACCGCTCCGAGTCGCTGTTCGATTAACATAAAACGGATTGGATTTGGAAGATAGTGCTGCGGCCATCATCTATCACGGCATGACGTTTCATGTCGTGGTGCTGTGTTGTGTGACTTTGTTCCTGCTATTGGTTTCGGCGTTGGTTTCCGGCTCCGAAACCGCTTTTTTTTCGCTTTCGGGTAACGATGTGCGCAAGATCCGGCGGCACGATACGCCGGTTTGCCGGCGGATGCTGAATCTGCTGGGCAAGGCCGATCTGCTGCTGGCTACGATTCTGGTAGTCAATAATCTGGTCAATATCGGTATCGTTATCCTCTCTTCGGAGATCATCGATTCGCTTTTCACTTTCGCCCGTTTCGAGTTTCTTTTCAAGACGGTGATCGTGACGTTCCTGCTGCTGCTTTTCGGGGAGATTTTGCCTAAAGTCGCGGCGCAGACGATTCCTTTGCGGTTCGCCGGTTTCGCTGCGCGGCCCCTTTTGGTGCTGCGATGGATTTTTTATCCGTTGTCGTATGTGCTGGTGCGCACCGGAAACCGTATCAGCGAGCGGGCTGCCCACCATCAGGAAATTTCCATCGGCGAACTGGCCGATGCGATCGATATGACACGCACGGCCTCCAAGGAGGAGCACGGGATGCTTTCGGGCATCGTCAGCTTCGTCAATACCGAGGTGCAGGAGATCATGAAACCCCGGGTGGATATTACGGCCGTTGCCATCACGGATTCCTATGAACAGGTCAAGCAGACCATCATCCGGTCGGGTTTCTCGCGCATTCCGGTTTACGAGGGCGATTTGGACAATATCAAGGGAACGCTTTATGTCAAGGATCTGCTTTCGCATATCGACCGGGGCGACGAATTCGGCTGGCAGCAACTGATCCGCAGGCCCTATTTCGTGCCGGAGCACAAGAAGATCAACGACCTGCTGGCCGATTTCCAGAACCAGAAGATCCACATGGCGATCGTCGTCGATGAATACGGCTCGACGCAGGGCCTCGTGTCGCTCGAAGACATCGTCGAGGAGGTAGTGGGTGAAATTTCGGACGAAAGCGACAAGGACGAAGTGTTTTATACCCGTTTGGACAAAGATACCTACCTGTTCGACGGCAAGACCCATATCGGCGATTTCGAACGCATTGTGGAGATTGCCGAAGGTACTTTCGCCGATGTCAAGGGGCGTGCCGAAACACTGGCCGGTCTGATGCTCGAACTGAAGTGCGACTTCCTGAAAAAGGGGGATACGGTAACGGCTCACGGTGTGCGGTTCACTGTGGAGGAGATCGAGGGACACCGCATCGACAAGATCAAAGTCCGTCTGCATGGATAATATCCTTTGTATCGAAAAGGTTTTGTCCTGGGAACGGTTGCTGCGGCTGGTTCCCGAACGGGATCTTCGGTTGGCTGCGGCGTTGAAGCCGGCTTCCCGCCGCGAAGAGTTTCTGATGTGGCGGTCGATTGTTTACCGTCGTCTGCCGGATGCCGAAATCGCATATAATGCGGTCGGAGCTCCCGTCGTATGCAATTATCCTCTCCATATCGGAGTTTCCCACTGCCCCGGATACGTTGCGGTCTGCTTCTCCGACCGTCCATGTGCCGTCGATATCGAGCCGCTTGCCCGCGATTTCGGTCGGGCGGCAGTCCGCTTTGCTTCTGCCGAAGAGCGGCAGTTGTCCGACAGTCCGCTGTTGTTGCCGGCCCTCTGGTGCGCCAAGGAGACGCTTTACAAATATTCGGGGCGGCGGAACCTCGATCTGCTCCGGGATTTACGGATCGAGCGTTTCGATCCGGACGAAGGCCGGATGACGGGTCGTATTTGCGGGGAATCCGCATTGGAAATCGGACTTCGGAGGGAGGAGGAGCTTCTTGCAGCCTATATCTTGGTGTGATTATGCTTGCAGGCGTAATTCGGTTCGGGACTTTCGGGGTGTCTGTCGTTCTATAATGGAGGTTCCGCCGAGGAGTTGATTTTCGGACGCTTGGGGCGGTGTTTGCGGCGCCGGATGCAAGGATGCCGCCCGGCAGCTTCGAGGCGGGGCTTCGGTGCTCTTGAAATTTCGGATCGTCTGTTGTCAGACCGTTTTGCCGACGTGGAGGGATGTCGGGCGGCTGCGGAGGATTCGGAACCTTCTTTCTGCCGAAATGGGACGAATACCCTCCTCCTTGCCGGAAGTTTCACAAATCCTTTTTCGTATCGGGCGGCCGGAAATCGAACCTCTTGCCGACGAAATCCGGTCGGTCGGGGCGTTATTCCGAATGTTATTGTTATTTTTGTAACGATGAAACAGGCCGTCACCCCGCTTCGTTTAGGTTCCGACCGGATTTCGTCGCTGCTCGTCCGTTATGCGATCCCTTCGATTATCGCGATGACCTCTTCGTCGCTCTACAACATCGTCGATAGCATTTTCATCGGACACGGCGTCGGTCCGATCGCCATTTCCGGCGTGGCGCTTTCGATGCCTCTGATGAACATCGCGTCGGCTTTCGGGTCGTTGATCGGGATCGGTGCTGCGGCGCTCACCTCGATCCGGCTGGGACAGGGACGCCGGGAGGCTGCCGAGGGGGTGTTGGGCAATGTGGTGTTGCTCAATTTTCTGGTAGCGGCGCTTTTTACGGCCGTAGGTCTGTTGCTGCTGGACCCCATTCTCTGCTTCTTCGGGGCGAGCGATGCCACGATCGGTTATGCACGCGATTTCATGCAGATCATTCTCGGCGGTACGATCGTTACCCATATGTATTTGAGCCTGAACGAAGTGATCCGTGCTTCGGGTTATCCGAGGAGAGCCATGACGATTATGCTGACGGCCGTCGTGTTGAACTGTCTGCTCAATCCGCTGTTCATTTTCGGGTTCGGCTGGGGTATTCGCGGTTCGGCGGCCGCGACGGTGCTGGCCCAGGCCGCAGCACTCTCGGTTTCGCTCATCCACTTCTCTTCCCGGGGAAGTTTCATCCGGTTCGAACGGGGGATTTTCCGCTTGCAGGTGTCGGTCGTGGGCAAGATCTTTTCTATCGGTATGGCTTCGTTTCTGCTGCACCTCTGTGCTTCGGCGGTAGTGATCGTCGTGAACAAATCGCTCCGGGAGTACGGCGGCGACGTGGCGATCGGGGCGTATGGCATCATTTATCGGGTGGCGATGCTCTTCCTGATGATCGTTTCTGGACTGAATCAGGGCATGCAGCCCATCGTGGGGTACAATTACGGCGCCCGGCGGTACGACCGGGTGTTGAAGGTCCTGCGGCAGACCGTCGTGTGTGCGGTTTGCGTGACGACGACGGGATTCCTGCTGGGACAGCTCTTTCCCCGGCAGGTGGCGATGCTCTTCGTCGATGCTGCGGACGGAGCTGCGGCCGAGCGGATGATCTCTACGGCGGCCGAGGGGCTGCGGATCGTGTTGTGCGTTTTCCCGATCGTCGGATTCCAGATCGTGACCTCCAATTTTTTCCAATATATCGGCAAGCCGCACAAGGCGATTTTCCTCTCCCTCACGCGGCAGATGCTGTTCCTCATCCCGCTGCTCCTTGTTTTGCCGCCGCATCTCGGTACGCTGGGTGTCTGGATGTCGATGCCGATTGCCGACGGTACGGCCTCTCTGCTGGCCGCCGTGCTGCTCTTCTACCAGGTTCGTAAATTCAGACACCGGCCCCATGCGGAACGGAGTATCTGAGTTTTTTGAAAATATCGATTACAGACTCTTTCGGTGAATTGATGGGGGCATTCGCTCGATCCGGGAAATACGACAGAACTCTCGGACGGATCGTTGCACGCGTCCGATTTGGTTTGAATACGGAGCAGGAGCGAGGAGGTGTCGGGTGCCTCCGGGCGTTGGTCGTAACGATAGGGATATCTGCGCAGAAAGAGCTTTTACGATAATAAAAAACAGAGCCGGTGATCCACCGGCTCTGTTTTGGATTTTGTGTTTTGGATTAAATTCCGAGTTTGGTGCGGATCTCCTGCGGAATGGCGTTCTTGTTTACCATAACGGACAGGGTTTTGTACTCCACGAACGGACGCGAGAAGTAGTAGTAACCGTCGTAGGGAGGACGTACGTCCCACGAGTTCTTTACCTTGAAGAAGGGATTGCCCTGCTGATCGACGGCCGTACCCACGATTACCATGCCGTGGTCGTCCGTAGTTTCGTAGTTGTCGAAAGCGATCTGGCGCATCTCCTGCGTGATCTTCTTCTCCTTGACGGGTTTGTCGAACTTGTAGAGAGCCGCCTCTTTCTCGGCGGCGCTCAATTTGCCCCACTTCTCGGCCTCGGTACCCTCCATGCCGTCGATGTCGGTTTCGGGAATGATGCCGATCGCCTTGATGCGGTCGAAGCCCTTTTCGCTGACGTCGGTAGCCCATTCGATCGAGTAACCGTTGGCCAGGGCATTATCGACCACGGCCATCATCTCTTCCAGCGGTACGTTGTAAACCGTACCCCACATCCAGTTGTCGGGAACCTCGATGATGAACTCCGAGTAGAAAGGATGGTGTGTGAAAGAACCTATATCCACATAGTCGTCCATTTTGATCGGCAGCGACGCTGCGAACGATTCGGGGGTATATTCCTTGCCTTCGTAGGTGAATTTTTCAGGGCGCACGCCGAAATAAGTGTCCAGCAGCGCATTCAGACCGTCCTGCCAGGCCGTGGTCAGCACCCCGTTGTTTCTTGCCTTGATAACTGCGTCCAGGTAGGCTTTCAGTGCTGCGTCGAGCTCGCCGAAGACCGGTTTCTCCGTGCCGTAGTTCAGACCCGGATAGACCTCCTGGGGTACGATGCCGTATTTCTTGATGCCTTCGATTACGTCGTGGGCGGCACCGCCTTCCGCAAAGTTCAGATGTCCGTGCAGGCGGACGTATTTAACGCCTTTGTCGAAATACATGTTGCGGACGATCCACATTTCGGACAGGTCCATCTCCGGCCCGCCGGCCCGCAGAATTTCGTTTTCCAGGAACGAAAGAGCCGAATAACACCAGCAGGTGCCGCTGCGGTGCTGGTCTTTGACCGAAGTGTTCGGTACGGTGGTCAAGTCGGTGAACTTGTAGCCTTCCTCCTGGGTCTTCTGTGCAGGTTTCTTGGCCGATGCGGAGCACACCATAAGTGCCAGGCCTGCGAGTAACAGCAGTTTTTTCATCGTAATTTTGGGGTTTGTTATTTTTTAGAAGTTTGAATGATTTTCATGCACGCTTCGAGAGTGATCTCCTCGGGTTTGGTCCCTTTGGGAATACGGTAGTTCTTGCCTTTGTAGGCGATATAAGGACCGTAACGGCCGTTTTTAATCAGTAGTTCGGGCTCTTCGGCGAAGGTTTTGAGCGGAGTGTTCGCTGCAGCGGCGCGGGCCTGCTGTTCGCGCACGAGCTCCGCAGCGCGGTCGTAGCCGATCGTATAGGGATCGTCCGTGCGGGCGAGCGATGCGAACGATTTGCCGTGCCGCACGTAGGGCCCGAACTTTCCGATGCCGATGACCAGATCTTCCCCTTCGTAGGGCCCCAGGTTGCGGGGCAGGCTGAAGAGCGCCAAAGCCTCTTCGAGGGTGAGCGATTCGATCAACTGCCCCTTCTTGAGCGATGCGAAACGGCTCTTTTCCCCTTCGTTGCCTTCGATTTCGACCATCGGACCGTAGCGGCCGATGCGGGCTTTTACCGTATGCCCCGTAGCGGGGTCGGTGCCCAGGATGCGTATCTGGTTGTTTTTGGTCGTCTGGGTCGTGGTCGCATGATCGACCATTTTATGAAAAGGACCGTAAAAATCGTCGATCATGCTGTTCCAGGTGATCTCTCCGTCGGCGATGCGGTCGAACTCCTTCTCGACGTTGGCCGTGAAGTTGTAGTCGATGATCGGCTCGAATTGCGATTCGAGGTAGTCATTGACCACCATGCCGATATCGGTCGGCTGGAGTCGGTTTTTCTCCTTGCCGTAGGTTTCGGTAAGCCTTTTTTCGGCGATCTTGCTGCCGGTCAGCGTAAGTTGCACGTAGCTGCGTTTCTGGCCCTCCTTGTTCTGTTTGACCACGTACCCGCGGTTGATGATCGTCGTGATGGTCGGCGCGTAGGTCGAAGGACGTCCGATGCCGAGCTCTTCGAGCCGTTTTACGAGCGAAGCCTCGTTGTAGCGGGCCGGCGGTGCGGTGAAGCGTTCCGTGGCTGTAATTTGCGCGGGATTGACGCTCTCGCCTTGGGCCATTTTGGGGAGGATGCCCGATCCCTCTTCGCCCGGCTCCTCGTCCGTGGATTCCGAGTAGAGTTTCAGGAATCCGTCGAAACGGATCACTTCGCCCGTGGCGACGAACTGGGCGTCCGAACCGGAGATATCGATGACGATCGTGGTGCGGTCGAGCTCCGCAGGAACCATCTGCGAGGCGACCGTCCGCTTCCAGATCAGGTCGTACAACTTCTTTTCGGCGGGAGTGCCTTCGATCGTCTGCCGCTCGATATACGACGGGCGGATCGCCTCGTGGGCCTCCTGTGCGCCTTTGGTTTTTGTCTTGTAATTATGTGCCGATGAGTATTTCTCACCGAAAAGTTTGATGATCTCCTCCTTGCACTGGCCGATCGCCTGCTTCGAGAGATTTACCGAGTCGGTACGCATGTAGGTAATCAAACCCTGCTCGTAGAGGTGCTGCGCCACGGACATCGTCTGCGATACCGACATTCCGAGTTTGCGGCCCGCCTCCTGCTGGAGCGTCGAGGTCGTGAACGGAGGCGCGGGGTAGCGCTGTGCCGGTTTTTCCTCGGCTTTGGCGACGGTGAACCGGGCGTCGATGCAGCTGCGCAGGAAAGTCTCTGCTTCCTCGCGGGTATCGAAGCGGGTGGACAGTTCCGCCTTGAAAAGGGTTTTATCGGGATCGGTGGCGGCGTAGAACTGTGCTACGACACGGTAGTAGGGCGTCGAGCGGAATGCGATGATCTCCCTCTCCCGCTCGACCAGCAGCCGTACGGCGACGCTCTGTACGCGTCCGGCCGAGAGTTGGGGCCGCACCTTTTTCCAGAGCAGGGGCGATAGCTCGAATCCGACCAGGCGGTCCAGCACGCGGCGTGCCTGCTGGGCATTTACCAGATTCATATCGATCGTGCGGGGCGATTCGATGGCTGCCAGAATCGCCGGTTTGGTAATTTCGTGGAAAACGATTCGCTTGGTTTGGTCGATCGGCAGGCCGAGAACCTCTGCGAGGTGCCAGGCGATCGCCTCTCCTTCGCGGTCTTCATCGGACGCGAGCCAGACGGTCTTGGTCTTCTTGGCCAGCGACGAAAGTTCCTCGACAACCTTGCGTTTGTCGCTCGGAATTTCATAGACCGGTTCGTAGTCCTTGTCCAGATTGACGCCGAGATCTTTTTTCGAGAGGTCCCGGATATGCCCGAAGCTCGACTTGACGACGAAATCCTTGCCCAGGAATTTTTCGATGGTCTTGGCTTTGGCCGGGGACTCGACTATTACTAAATTTTCCTGCATAACATTCAGTATCTTTTCACTAACGCAAGATAACCTAAGTTCGTACTTAGGTTATCCGCAGGTGCTTCGCTATTTTATCATCGTGTAAATCAGGCGCAGCTTGATCGGCGCGTTGTTTGCGGCGTTTTCCATGCCTTGTGCCGATGTATAGGGCATCGTGAAGAGTCCGTAGGCTTCGGGTCCGATGTAGATCGTCCGGGGGGCGGAGTTCTCCGTTTGGCTGCCGCCGGTTTCGACACCCTGGGATTTCAGGTAGCCGTTCCATACTTCCTGCATGTGGCTGGTGATATCCATGACGTAACAACCCTGGCTGCGGTTGAGGTAACCCCCATACGGCAATTCGAAATTCTGGCTCGCGTAGAGCTTTTCATAGGTGTAGTAGTAATCGGAAATGCCCAGCACGTGCTTGTAATCGGCGTAGAGGCCCAGCCGTTGGAACGATTCGTCGAGCAGGGGGGTAATGGCTCCCACGTCGATCTTCTCCCAGTCGTAATCGCTCTTTTCGAGGTAGATCATCAGTTCCGCCTGGTTGATGGCGATCGAGGTATAGGGCATGCCCGATTCGTCCGTAACTTCCTTGTAGAGAGCTTCAATTCCTTCGAACAGGGCGTCCGTGAGGGTCAGCTCCGTGATTACGCCGTCCATCCCTTCGACATATACGTTGGGGTTCAGGGGCCGCTGTTCGTTCCGCTCGTCGATGTCGGCCGGATTGATCTTGGAGCCGGTGTAATCGTGTCGGATGGTGTTGATCGAAACATTGCCGTAGGGATCGTCTTCGCGGTAGAAGAGGTAGCTGGCCGTGATCGTATCCTGGATCAGCGTCGGGTCGGTTCTGTTCCGGCTGCGGGTGTACATCAGAAGACCCGACTCCGCGAGGTTCGTAGCGAACAGGTTCCCTTCTCCCGATGGATCTTCCTGGGCCGGCTTGATGTAAATACCGTTGAAATAGTCCACCCAAAGCTCCGGATTGCGGTAGATCGTCATATCGCCCTTGTACTTGCCTTCGAGCAGCATCAGTCGTTTGATGAGCCCCCGTCCTTCAGGCGTAGGCTGCAGGGTGACGTACTCCGTGGCCGGTCCCGTCGTCGTGCCGTTGGGGAAGGTGAAGGTGAATACCGGGTTGGGGTTGAGGTAGGGGGTCGGATCGAAGGTCGGGTAGAAAAGGGTGTCGGCGACGCTGCCTGCTCCGGCCGGGGCTGTCAGCGAGGGATTGAGGTAATCGTTCGAAATCACCTCATAGACATTGTACGTCATCGGCTTGAGGGTGTCGCCTCCGTAGTTCGAGATTTTGATTTTGAGTTCGATCGAGTCGAAAATGGGCTGGTAGCCGAATCCGGTCGTATCGGAGAGGGCTACGGCGCGGTATTGGGTCAGGAAACCTGCCGTGCGACGCCCGAAAGTTTCGTCGTGCATCACACCGAAATACCCCTCTCCCAGGTTGGAAGCCTTGAGAGAGTCGGTTTTGTAGAGTCGAGTTTCGAAATAGGGCCGCTCGGCGTCGGGTGCGAGCGCGAAAACTTTCAGACCGATCTTCATCTGCTGATCCCCCGGTTGGTAGCCTGCGCCCAGCCGGTCGTCCACTTTCGTGCAACCTGTAAAGAAGACCATGCCCGCTGCGGTGAGAACGGCGGCCAATTCGGCGGCCCGGCGTATTTTACTGGATCGAATCATAGAATCGGTTGTAGTTGTCGAAAAAGTCCTCTGCGTCGGGCGACTGGTATTCCAGGAGCGGTTTGCCGCTGTTACGGACCAACTCGATAATTTCGGGGGTTACCGCATCGGAAGCCAGAATGATGCCGTCGGCATACTCCATAACGTAACGGCAGAGGTTTTCGTATGAAGGGGTGTCGAGGATCGACAGTTTTTTGTCTTTGACGCCTTCGTTGGCGATTTTCTCCTTCATTCCTGCATCCAGCGGTTTGTCGAAACCGTCGCCGTAGAGCGAAACGACGATTTTGACCTCCTTGAAAATCGGGTCGTCGGCGAAGACCTTTTTCAGATAGATCGGCACGATACTCGAGAACCAGCCGTGGCAGTGGACGACCGTCGGCGTCCAACGCAGTTTCTTGACCGTTTCGAGTACGCCCCGGGCGAAGAAGATGGCCCGTTCGTCGTTGTCTTCGAAATAGTTTTCGTCGGCATCCCGGAGAATCGCTTTGCGGGCGAAATAGTCGTCGTTGTCGATGAAATAGATCTGCACTCGGGCTGACGGAATCGAAGCGACCTTGATAATCAGTTGATGATCGTTGTCGTCGATGATGAGGTTCATACCCGAGAGCCGGATCACCTCATGCAATTGATGACGCCGTTCGTTGATGCAGCCGTACCGGGGCATGAATGTGCGGATTTCATTGCCGCGCTCCTGCATCGCCTGCGAGAGCCGCCGGCACAGAAGCGCCCCCTCCGTATCCGGGACATACGGAGCCACTTCCTGACAGACGTATAGTATCCTGTTCGATGCCATTGGTTGAAATTTTTTCTTCATCTCCTGGTGCGGTGCGCTCGGAGTGCCCGCCGGTCGGAAACGATGATTTTTTAGCTTGCTCGGCGAAGAAGGCACGGGCCGGATGCAATGCGAAAAGTTGCCTTGTCGTGCTGCCGTACCTCACTTCACGAAAGTTTATCTTTCGCAAAGATAGTGAAAGGTGAGAGCAATCGCGCGGGCTTGCACGCAAAAGATTGCCGAACCGCCTCCTATCTTCTGCAAAGATAGTGATTTTTCTTAAAGAATCAGCATCGCGTCGCCATAAGTTCCGAAGCGGTAGCCCTCCTCTTTGGCTATTTTGTAGGCATTCATTATCAGGTCGTAACCTCCGAATGCCGAAACCATCATCAGTTGGGTCGAGTAGGGAAGCTGGAAGTTGGTCACCATGGCATCGGCCACCGAAAATTCGTACGGGGCGAAGATGAACTTGTTGGTCCAGCCCTCCATCGGCTTGATCATGCCGCCGGTCGAAACGGCCGTTTCGAGCGTTCGCATGACCGTCGTGCCGATCGAAACGATCTTATGTCCTTCGCGTTTGGTCTTGTTTACCGTTTCGGCCGTGGGTTCGTCCACGAAGAACTGTTCGGAGTCCATCTTGTGCTTCGAGAGGTCTTCGACATCGACCGTGCGGAAGTTGCCCAGGCCGACGTGGAGCGTGATGAACGCCTTTTCGATCCCCTTGATCTCCATACGTTTGAACAGATGCTTGGAGAAATGCATGCCGGCCGTCGGGGCGGCTACGGCGCCCTCTTTGCTGGCGAAAATGGTCTGGTAGCGCTCGGCGTCTTCCGGCTCGACCTTTTCGCGCACCCACTTGGGCAGCGGGGTTTCGCCCAGTTTGAAGAGGGTTTCTTTGAACTCTTCGTAGGACCCGTCGAACAGGAACCGGAGCGTGCGGCCCCGTGAAGTGGTATTGTCGATCACCTCGGCTACCAGCAGGTCGTCGTCGCCGAAGTAAAGCTTGTTGCCGATGCGGATTTTGCGGGCCGGATCCACCAGTACGTCCCACAGGCGCAACTCGCGGTTGAGTTCGCGCAGCAGGAAGATTTCGATCTCGGCGCCCGTTTTCTCCTTGTTGCCGTACAGACGGGCGGGGAAAACCTTCGTGTCGTTGAAGATGAAGAGGTCCTTTTCGTCGAAGTATTCGATGATCTCCTTGAAAATGCGGTGTTCGATGGTGCCCTTGGCACGATTGACCACCATCAGGCGGGATTCGTCCCGGTTTTCGGCCGGGTATTTCGCCAACAGGTCGGCGGAGAAGTCGTAACCGTATTGCGATAGTTTCATGGCTAAAAGTATTTGCGAACATTTTTTCGGTCCGTGGGCAGCGCTGCAGGCAGTTTTGCGGGTACGGAGCAAGATAAACCGTCAATTTATCTATACGAAAAATAAGTTATTTTGTTTCAGCTTTTTGCAGTTTTTCGAGAAAAAAGTTCAATTCGTGTGCCGCATCGAGCCGAAAACCTCCGCTGCGGGTGCGGCAGAGCGAGGTGAGGTGCGCACCGCTGCCGAGCGCCTGGCCGATCTCTCCGGCCAGCGAACGGATGTAGGTTCCCTTGCTGCACCGGACCCGGATGCGCACGCGCGGCAGGTCGTATTCCATGAGCTCCATTTCGTAGATGTTGATGAGCGCTTTGCGCAGTTCCACCTCTTCGCCCGCGCGGGCCAGCTCGTAGGCCCGGACGCCTTCGACCTTCTTGGCCGAATAGAGGGGCGGGGTTTGCAGCCGTTCGCCGGTGAGCGAGCGGAGCACCTCCTCGACCGCTTCGCGCGTGATATGTTCGAAGGGATAGGTCTTGTCGATGGGGTGTTCGAGGTCGAAGCTGGGGGTCGTGGCTCCCAGCATCAGGTCGGCGACGTACTCTTTCTCCTCGGCTTGCAGGGCGTCCGCCATTTTGGTCGCCTTGCCGATGCAGACCAGCAGGATGCCCGTTGCGAGCGGGTCGAGCGTCCCGGCGTGGCCGACTTTGATTTTCGGGTAACCGGCCCTGCGCAGGGCGAACTTGATTTTGCGGACTACGTCCGAGGAGGTCCACTCCAGCGGTTTGTCGATGACGGCGATGTAGCCCTCTTCGAAGTCGATTCCCTGTAGGTTCAGTTCGGATTGTTGCGTCATGTGCGGATTATTGGATCACGAAATAGCGGATGATGGCCAGCCCTCCGACCAGCGTACAGTAGATGGCGAACCAGTTGAGTTTCTCCCCGTTTAACGATGTTTATCATGAATTTGCAGGCCAGACAGCCGACTACGAACGCAGCAGCGAATCCGGCGAGCAGGGGTGCGGTCCCGATGCTTTGGGCGGCCAGTTCTCCGCTCATCAGGTCGAGAACCATCTTGCCCAGGATCGGTGCCAGCACCATCAGGAAGGAGAATTGGGCCACGCTCTCCTTGCGGTTGCCCAGAATCAGTCCCGTGGCGATCGTCGTGCCCGAGCGCGACAGACCCGGCAGTGTGGCGACCGCCTGCGCCAGACCGATGATGAAGGCGTCGCGGTAGGAGATGGTCTCCTTGTGGCGGGGTTTGGCGTAGTAGGCGAAAGTCAGCAGTATGGCCGTGACCAGCAGCATCGCTCCGACCAGCAGCAGGATCCCGTGGTTGGGAAGATCCTCGACCAGCGACTGGAGGAAAGGCTCCAGCGTGAAGCCCACGATGACCACCGGGATCATCGAAAGGATGATCTTCAGCACGTAGGCCTGTTCCGCGTTGAATCGTTTGGAGAAGAGTCCCACGACCAAGCGTTTGATTTCGCTCCAGAGCACGACGATCGTGCTCAGGACCGTCGCGGCGTGCAGCGTGAGATCGAAGGTGAGTCCTCCCACTTCGGGATCGACGCCCAGCAGTTCTTTGGCCAGCTGCAGGTGGCCGCTGCTCGATACGGGCAGGAATTCGGTCAGGCCCTGGACGATGCCCAGGATGATAGCTTGAATGGTTTCCATTTTACAGTTCTCGGGGATATTTCGGTATCGGGGGATGCGCGGGTTTCAACCCGGCTTCCGGCGGTCGGAGAAGTCCGGATTCAGAATCGTTTGAGAATGGCGTAAATTTCGAAGATGAAGCCGCCGATCACCAGGATGGGTGCGAGGGTGATTCTGCGCCAGGAGAACATGGCGTAGTTGAACTCGTCGGGCGAGTCGCTGCCGCCGCCGGCCATCAGGACGAAGCCCAGAATGATGACGATCAGTCCGGCGAGCAACAGGATGTAATTTTTGAGCGAGAGCGGCATCTTCGGATCGTTTTTATCGTTGATCTCCTTGAATTTTTTCATGGTACGGGGATTTTTAGTAGAGATAGATCTTGTTGGATTTCATGTTGACGAACTTGTTGACGGCGAAGAACGTGAAGCAGAGCGAGATCAGGATGCCGCCCAATACCATGCCGCCCACGATGATTCCGATTTTCATGGTTTCGGCCAGCGACATCAGTTCCGGAACCGCCTCGTTCAGTCCGTAAACGGCCGTCAGGAAGAGTGCCGAGGCGATGATTCCCGACAGAATGCCTTGTGTGATGCTGCTGCCCAGGAACGGTCGCATGATGAACCATTTGGTTGCCCCTACGAGCTTCATCGTGTTAATCAGGTAGCGTTTCGAGAAGATCGCCAGCCGGATCGTGTTGTTCAGCAGGATGAGCGAGATGACGAGCAGGGCTCCGCCGAAGAGTAGCAGCACCAGCCGGATCTTCGCGATCGTGGCATGCAGCCGCTCGACGGTCTGTGCCGGATAGGAAACCCGGTCCACGCCGTCGAGTTCGGCAATTTGGGCGATGAAGGTTTCGAGCTTGTCCGGGTCCGCCGAATCGGCTGACAGGGTCAATTCGAACGAGTCGAGCAGCGGATTCTCTTCGAGGATCGCCTCGAACTCCTGTTCGAACATCTGCCGGAAATAGGCGTCGTTCAGTTTATCGTCTTTGGAGCTGTATTCCACATGGCTCACCAGCTCGTTGGCTTCGAACCGTTTGCGGAGCGATTCTTTTTGTCCTTCGTCCGCTCCGTTGCGGAGCTCGACGGTGACGGTGACGCTCTCCTGCAACGTGCGGGCAACCTGCATGGCGGCCGTCATCAGGTATCCCACCGATCCCAGCAGGAAGAGCACCAGGGCGATGCTGATGTTCGAAACGATGTAGGAGTTGCGTACCCTACGCTTGAGTCTTTTGTCGTCTTTCATGGCGTAAAACGAGTATAACGGTTGCAATGATGCCTGCGAGAATCGTGAGCGACGCGACGAGCGTCACGCCTTCGACGGTGTTCCATCCGGGAGCGCGGAACCGCCATTCGACCGTGTGCGTACCGGCCGGGAGCTCCATTCCCCGCAACAGGTAATCGGCTCGGAAATATGGGGTTTCGATGCCGTCGATATAGGCTGTCCAGCCGTCCTTGTAGTAGATCTCCGAGAAGATCGCCGTGCCGGGCGCAGTGGCCGTGTATTCGTACCGGAGATAATTGGGGCGGTACTCCTCCAGGCGGATTTCCCCTTCGCCGCCGATCAGGGGGCGGATCTCGAACTCTCGGGTGTTGATGACGGCCGCCGTTTTGGTGTCGATGCGCCCCAGGGCGTCGATCTCCTCTTCGGGAGTGGCGGCATCGACGACCTCCTGCACGAACCAGGCCGGGCCGTTGGCCGTGGTCCGCAATTCGGCGACGGGCTGTCCCGCCGGGTCGAAGCGGATGAGGTAACGCGTGTTGAGCATGTCGAGTACGCTCTCGTCCATCGACGTAAGATAACGCTCGATCAGGTCCTGGTAGCGAGCCAGCTTGGCGCCGTGATAGCCGCCCACCGAACGGTGGAAGTAGGAGGTCGTAGCATCGTTGAAGGGGCTGACCGTGAGGTTCAGCACCCGGAATCCGGGTTCCGGGTCGCGCAGGATCGCGCGGTCGGCTTCCGTAGGCTGTATCTGTTGGCGTCGTGCGGCGACGAAGCGGCTTTGAGGCAGGTAGCGCAGGTTGACCGGCACCAGGTCGATCAGAACGATCACGCCGAGCAGCGCTATGAGCCAGCCCCGTCTGATCCGTCCCAGGGCGAAGAGCAGCACGCTGCCCGCCGCGAGGGCGATCATCAGCAGCGAACGCCAGGCGTCGGAGCGCATGATCGCGGCCCGGTCGGCGGCCATCGCGTCGGCCGTCACCTCTCCCAATTCTTCGGGAGCGCCCTGTGCGATGGCTTCCTGCATACCTGCGGCTTGGAACATCTGGTAGTATTGGCGGCTCATGAAATCGGCGGCTTCCGTCCGGCCGAAGTCGAAGATCGCGCTGCCGGCCACGGCGAAGAGCAGGCAGAAACCGCCCGTGATGCCTCCGGCCCAGGCGAGGCCCGCAGGAGTTTTCGACGCGGCACTTCTCCCCGCCAGAGGGGCATCAGAGCCAACGCCGCGAGCAGGGGAACCGTCCATTCGACCACCACGAGGGCCATCGATACGGTGCGGAACTTGTTGTAGCCGGGCAGGTATTTGAAGGCGAATTCGGTGAATCCCATGAAATTATGTCCCCAGGCCAGCAAAAGCGTCAGCAGACTGACGGCTGCGATCCACCACTTGTTGCGTCCCGATGCCAGCAGGAGTCCCAGCAGAGCCAGGAACAGGGCGGCGGCTCCTAAGTAGGTCGGTCCGGCAGTGTAGGGCTGCTCGCCCCAGTAGGCCGGTAACTGTTCCGCAAAACTTTCCAGACCGTATGGTTTAAGGGCTTTGGCCATTTCGCCGTCGCGGGTGAACGCCCGACCCGAATCGCCGCCCATGAAGTCGGGGATCAGCAGGTTCCAGCTCTCGGCGCGTCCGTAGCTCCACGCCGTAGCGTAATCGAGTGCCAACCCTTCCTGGGAGGTTTCCTCGCCGGCGGCGAGTTCCGAACCTCCGCGGATGGTCTGCTTCGAGTGGTGCATCGTGTACCACAGAGGCGCGAAGTTCGAGCCGACGGCCAGAATGCCTGCGCCTAGCAGTACCGCCGTACGGCGGGCGAACGAAGGCAGGTGCTTTTTTCGGAAGGCGACAATTCCTTCGCTGATCCACAGCGCGGCCATGGCCAGCAGGAAATAGTAGGTGATCTGCGGATGGTTGGCGCCGATTTCGAGCGAGGCGAAAAGGGCCGTGAGCGCTCCGCCGAGCCACATGTTGCTCCGCAGCGTAAGCCATGCGCCGCCCATCATCAGGGGGGCATATACCAGTGCCCACATTTTGGTCACGTGACCCGCACCGATGATGAGGAAAAAGTAGGTCGAAAGGCCGTACATGAGCGACGGAATGATGCCGACCCAGGGATTCACCCCGACGATCAGGAGCATCAGCCACATGGAAACCATGGCGAAGAAGACGAAGGCTGCAGGGGTGTTTATAATTTTAACGATCTGTCCTGCCGTGTTTTTGACCAGTTGTGCCGGGTAGGCCACGTTGATCAGGTAGGCGGGCATGCCGCCGAACATCCGCCCCGCCCACTGGGGATCTTCGCCCGTTTGGGCACGGTTGTCCCAGATCTCCTTGGCCATGCCTTCGTATTGCTGCACGTCGTGCTGCGGCAGCACTTCGCCGCGAAACTGGGGGGCGAAATAGAGGGCGCTGACGATGAAGAAAAGCAAAGCAGGGCCGCGCCCGTCGGCAGCACTTTCGGGAGAATCTCTTTGAAGCGGGTCATCTGGAATGTTTTTGTCGATTGCCAAAGGTACGAAAAAACATTGAGTTTCCTCCCCGACTCAGCGAAAAATCACTACCTTTGCACGGATTGATCCCAGGCTCGGGACGGTTGTATTCCGGCGGGGAAAACGATCGGTCTGTATTCGGCAAAACTTTTTTCGACGTAAACATAAAGTTCGGTTATGGTAACACTCGATATGATCCGCAAGCCGGTCGAGGGCGATCTGGAGGCCTTCGAGCAGTTCATCCGGCAGAAATTCACGGCGGACGGCACGTTGCTCTCCGAGATGCTCGATTATGCGCTCTCGGCGCGGGGCAAGGGGATTCGTCCGATGACGGTGCTGCTGTCTGCGGCGCTCAACGCTCCGGCGGGGCAGCGCAGCGGCGGGCTGCGCACGTTGCTCGCAGCCACGTTGGTCGAGATGATCCACGTGGCCTCGCTCATCCACGACGACGTGATCGACGAATCGGACATGCGCCGGGGCCGGGCTTCGGTCAATGCCCGCTGGCAGTCGCGCAACGCGGTCGTGGTCGGGGACTACATTCTGGCCAAAAACATGGATCTCGGCCTCAAGAGCGGCCAGTTCGACCTGGTGACTCATGTTTGCGGCGCCATCGCCACGCTCTGCGAGGGAGAGATTCTGCAAAACGACAAGGCGAACCGGCAGGAGATGACGCGGGCGTCGTACCTGGATATCATTTACAAGAAAACCGCCTGCCTGATCGGGGTGAGCGCTTCGGCCGGAGCGCTGGCCGTCGGTGCGTCCCGTGAAAAACAGGCGCTCATGCGCAAGTTCGGCGAGTCGATAGGCATGGCGTTCCAGATTCAGGACGACATTCTGGACTATACCCGCACGGCCCGTACGGGCAAGCCCTCCAACAACGACTTGCGCGAACACAAGGTGACCCTGCCGCTGCTCACGGTGCTCGAGTCGGTCGGCGAGGAGCGCCGCAGGGAGTTGCAGGCACGGCTGGCCCGTTGCCACGAGGAGGATGAGTCGGTCGAATATTTGCAGCACATCGTCGAGAACGAGGGCGGTATGGAAAAGGCGGCCCGCGTCATGCAGGAATACCTCGCGCGGGCGATGTCCGTGCTCTCCGAATACGAACCTTCCGAATACCGCGACGCATTGGCCAACCTCTGTGTCTATGTCGGTGAGCGGGACCGGTAGGGAAGCGGTTGCCCGTGCAGCTTGGTTCCGGGTTCCTCGTGCGAATTTTTGACCTGTTGTCTGGATTTTCTGCGGCTCGGCTCGGATTTCCGGGCGGGAGTGCGGATTGTCCGATCGGCGGAGGTCCGTTGTAAATTTCCGGACATGGGACCCGAACAGGTGTATGGCGGTGTGTCCGAATGACACACAACGGTAGTTATTATCGGGATACGGGTTAAGTCATTTGCCATAGTAAAAGACTGTCACCCTTACCCTCAATGCCTTGCCTTGCATCCATTCCGACACCCTTTAGGATCGTGCCTGAAATTTTCATTTCAACACACTCTTTTTTATGACAGGATACACTTGCAGGTCGAGGGTGGTTTTCTGCGGGCTGTTTTGTATCTTTTTTTACTGCTTTTTATGATGCGCTGGCGGGTTGCCGACCCGTCGGATGCGACGAAGAAGCCGCCTGATAAAGGCGGCTTTCTCTTTTCGGGGCGTTTTCAGTTATTGACGCGGTAGGCTTTCTGCACGCCTTTGATCCGCAGGATCGAGTGGATCAGCATATCGACCATGCCCGTACCGGGCACTTCGACGTGGATCACGCCCGAGAGCAGGCCGCCGCCCGGCGACAGGTTCATCGAGCGGATGCTCAACTTCAGGTCGCGGTTGATTACTTCGGCGATGTGGTTGATCATCCCCGTCGTGTCGCTGGCCACCACGCGGATCGACACCCGGAACGCGCCCTGCGCTTCGTCGCGCCAGCGGGCTTCGAGTACCCGGTAGGGGTAGTTTCTGCGGAGACGCTGTGCGTTGGGGCAGTCCGTACGGTGGATCGTGATGCCGGCACCTACGGTGATGAAGCCGAAGATTTCGTCGCCGTGGATCGGATTGCAGCATTTGGCCAGTTTGTAGTCGAGCTGTCCGATCTTTTCGTCGATGATGAGTGCGTCGCCGCTGCTCTGGGTCGAAACTTTTTCGGCTTTGCGTCGTTTTTCGGACTCGATGGCTGCTGCTGCGGCCCGGCGCTCTTCCTCCGCTTCGCCCGACAGATGGGCCTGAAGCAGCTCCTTGATCTGCATGAGGTCGATCTTTTCGGTGCCGATCGAGGCGTAAAGTTCCGTTCCCGTGCGGAGTTTGAAGTGCTTGCAGAGGATGCCGACCCCTTCATCGACGGTCAGGGGCAGTTTCCAGTTCTTGAGTTTGCGTTCCAATTCTTCCCGTCCCAGACGGGCGTTCTTGGTGTGCTCCTCGCGCAGCGAGGCCTTGATCCGGGTGCGGGCCTTCGACGTGGTGACGAACCCCAGCCAGTCGGCTTTGGGCTTCTGATTCTTCTGCGTCAGCACTTCGACGATGTCTCCGTTGTGGAGTACGTCGCGGATCGCCGCCGGACGGTTATTGACCTTGCCGCCCGAGCAGGTGAGCCCCAGCGAGGTGTGGATGTCGAAGGCGAAATCCAGCACCGTGGCTCCTTCGGGCAGCTTGCGCAGGTCGCCGCCGGGGGTGAAGACGAAAATTTCGCCCGAGGAGGGCTTGGCGTCGAAGTTCTGGGCCAGCGGACGGGTCTTGTCTTCCATTAGCTCCCGGAGTTGTTTCATCCACATTTCGCTCCCGTCCGATCCCGCGTTTACGCCTTTGTAGCGCCAGTGGGCCGCGATGCCCCGCTCCGCCACGGCGTCCATCCGCTCGGTGCGGATCTGGATTTCGACCCACCGTCCCTCTTTGGTGGCGACGGTGGTGTGGAGCGATTCGTAGCCGTTGGATTTGGGGATGGAGATCCAGTCGCGCATCCGCTCGGGATTGGGCGTGTAGAAATCCGTGACGATCGAATAGACCGTCCAGCATTGCTGCTTCTCCTCTTCGAGCGGACAGTCCAGGATGATACGGATGGCGAAGATGTCATATACCCCCTCGAACGGGACGTGCTGCTTGCGCATCTTGTTCCAGATCGAGAAGATCGACTTGGTGCGGCTCTTGACGTGATAGCGCAGCCCCGCTTGGTCGAGCCGCTGCGTGATGGGTTCGAGGAAGCGGGCGATGAAGGCCCGGCGTTCGCTTTCGGTTTCGGCCAGTTTGTCGGCGATATGCTGGTAGTCCTGGGGTTCGAGGTAGCGCAGGGCGATGTCTTCGAGTTCGCTCTTGATGTTGTATAGACCCAGTTTGTGGGCGATCTGGGCGTAGAGGTTGAGGCTCTCCCAGCTCTTCTTGCGCCACTTTTCGCGGGGGAAAATTTCAAGGCGGCGCATCACCTCGAGCCGGTCGGCCAGCTTGATCAGGATCACGCGCGGATCTTCCGAATAGGAGACGATCAGCTCGCGGAAATTTTCCGCCTGCTCCCGGGAGGCTTTCAGGCGAATATCGGAGATGTGGCTCAGACTTACGGTCATGCCGAGCACCTCCTTGCCGAAGCGGTCCCGGATCTCGTCCGTCAGCCGCAGGAATGTCTCTTCGTCCTGCCGGCTGGCCGTGCGGACTACGTCGTGGAGAATGGCGGCTACGACCGAGTCGCCTCCCAGCCCGATCTCCTCCAGCCCGATCCGCGCTACTTCGGCGGCGTGGTCCAGCATCGGCGAGCCGTCGTGCCGTACCTGCGAAGCGGTATGTTCGGCAGCATATTCCAGGGCGCGGTCGGCTGCGGCCGCCTCGTCGGGCGAGAGCGTTCGGCGGATCGCGCTGCGCAGCTTGTCATAACGGGTCAAATCCATTTTCCGGAAAGTTTTACTGTTTTTCAAAAGTAGCGAAAATCTTCGGCATCGCAAAGCGCCGTCGGGGATTTCACGGAATAATCTTGTGCAAAAACCGATGCAGTTGTATAAAAAACGTATCTTTGTAGAACAGAATTATACGTCGTCTATGAAAAAAGAGGAAAAAGTCCGTTTGCCCTACGTACCCACCTACGGCGAGGAGGTGGCCAACACGGTTTCGCATGCCGTGATGCTGCCGCTGACCCTTTGTCTGCTGCCTTTCGCTGCGGTGTGGACCTATCTGCACGATGCCCGGCCCGTGCTGGCGTCGGTGTCGGTAAGCGTCTGCGTCATTTCGATCTTCCTGATGTTGCTGGCTTCGACGCTCTACCATTCGATGCGCCCGGATTCGAAGCACAAGGCCGTTTTCCACAAGCTCGACCATATCTTCATCTTCGTCGCCATCGCCGGAACCTATACCCCCGTAGCGCTGCTCGTGATCGGTGGCTGGCAGGGTGTCTTCGTCACCGTTTTGCAGTGGACGGCCGTTCTGCTGGGTATTCTGTATAAGACGCTGGCCCGGCGTTCCATCCCGGCTTTGAGCCTGACGATTTATCTGGTGATGGGCTGGACGGCGATCTTTTTCCTGCCCCGGCTGATTCGGAACGCTTCGCTGCCTCTGCTGTTGCTGATCCTGCTGGGCGGGGTGCTCTATACGGCCGGAGCGATCGTTTATGCGAAGAAGGGATTCCGCTACCACCATCTGGTTTGGCATCTGTTTATCGACCTGGCGCTGTTGTCGCATCTGGCGGGGATCGTCTTTTTTATCGGTTGATAATTAATACGTTTATATGCCGGAGCGTGACAATACAGGTCCTTTTCGAGGAAGGGGCTTGGGAGCGGTTCGGAAGCATAAACGCGGCCAGTGCCGCGAATAAGCGATCGTCGGATAGTGTGTGTTGAAGTATATAATTGATTATGAATGGTTTGAATGTTGTGAAAGTCGGACCGGACGATTTCGAAGAGCTGGCCGAGGTGTGGGAGGCTTCCGTGCGGGCTACCCACGATTTTCTCTCCGAAGCGGATATTCGGGAATTGCGTTCTCTGTTGCCTGTCCGCTACCTGCCGGCGGTCGAACTTCGCTGCCTGCGGGATGCGGGGCGTATCGTGGCGTTCATCGGTCTGGACGGAAGTCATATCGCCATGTTGTTCGTTCGGCCCGAATACCGGGGCAGAGGCTGCGGACGCAAGTTGGTGGAGTGGGCCGTCGCCCGCCAGGAAGCCGATTCGGTCGATGTCAATGAACAGAATCCGCAGGCGATGGGTTTTTACCTGCGTATGGGTTTTGCGGTTGCCGGGCGCAGCGAAACGGATGATGTCGGCCGGCCGTTTCCGATTCTGCATCTGCGTCTGGAGAAATAAAAATGAAAAAGTTTCCCTTTTAGGAAACTTTCGTTATCGGGATTCCGGTTCATTTTCCGTTCCCATAAAATCCAACAGGGCCCGAGCCGTGATTTCGGGTTCTTCGAGGAATCCCATGTGTCCCGAATGTTCGAGCCATGCGACGCGGGCTTGAGGATGGGCCGCCGCCAGTGCTTCGGCCTTTTCGAGGGGAATATAGCCGTCGTGCTTACCGAAGATGAAGAGCTGCCGCACCGCAGAGCGGCGGAGCATTTCGTTGCGGTCGGGCCGCTCGATCATACCGCGCAGCAGGGCTGCGATCCCTTCGTCTTCGGTGACGAATACCTGTTCGACCAGATCTTCGATCTCGTCGCGCATTCGCGGCCGGTTTTCGGGAGCGAAGCCCGCTTCGGGAGCTACGCGGGCCAGCGCGTCCTTTTTGCCCGCTTCGACCAATTTGATTTCCCGCAGGCGGTTTTCTTTCTTTTCGTCCGTATCGGCGTCCGGCGTCGAACTGAGCAGCACCACGCCGTCGAGTCGTTCGGGGTATTTCTCGCAGAAAGCCAGGGCGACGTAACCGCCCATCGAATGTCCCACCAGGGTACAGCGGGCGATGCCGAGCGCATCGAGCGTATTCTTTACCACATCGGCCAGGTATTCCATCGTGTGTACAGGCCCTTTGACCACCGAGATCCCGTGCCCCGGCAGGTCGAGCGTAATCACGCGTACCTGTTTGTAAAGATAGGGAACGAAATCGTCCCAGACGAGCATCGACTCCAGATAACCGTGTAACAGGACCGCGCACCGGTCTCCTTTTTCGGAGTCGCACACATGGACGGGCGTGTCGCCTGCCGTAATGAATTTTTCAACCATTGTCGGGTGGATTTTCAGTTTTCCTCGTCGTCGAAATAGTCGAACGCCGATTCCCGCTTGGGGCGTGCGGGCGCATCGTCTTCCTCGTCGTCGAGTTCGCGGTAGATGGTGTGGCGTTCCTTGCCGCTTTTGTGGATCGGCTCGAGCCGTTTGGCCTTACGAAGTTCGTCCGCATGGTTTTCGTCGCGGAATCCCTTGTTCGTTTTCATGGATCGGAGAAGAAAAAATAGATTTAGGATTGAAAGTTGGCGGTATCGTAGCTGCCTTCGAATACTTTGCGGGCCTCTCCCGAAAGGCGGATGCGGGTGTAGATGCCGGGTTTCGGCTCATCGAAGGCGATGCTGAGCCGTCCGCCGCGTACGTCGATGCGGAACGCTGTGACGGAAGGCTGGGCCGCGAGGTGGGTGACCAGCGCCGCAGCGGTCGATCCCGTGCCGCAGGCGAGGGTTTCGTCCTCCACGCCGCGTTCGTAGGTGCGGACGGCGATATGCCCGGGACCGACTACCTTGACGAAATTGACGTTGGTGCCTTTGGCGAAGCGTTTGTCGTAGCGGATCCGGCGTCCGCGTCCGATGACGTCCACGGCTTCGAGGTCGTCCGTGAATTCGACGTAGTGGGGAACGCCCGTATCGAGGAACCAGTATCCGTCGCCCCGGTCGATCCGTTCGACGTCGATCATTCCCAGCTCCACGGTGCTTCGCAGCCCGTCGATACGAAGCATCCTGGCTTCGTGGATGCCATCCGTCGAGTCGAACCGCTTGATGTCGCCGCCGATGCCCAGGTGATGGGCGAACAGGGCGAAGCAGCGGCCTCCGTTGCCGCACATCTCGCCCGGCGAGCCGTCGGCGTTGTAGTAGCGCATCGAACAGTCGCAGCCGGATACGGCGGAAGCGGCGAGCGTCATCAGACCGTCGGCTCCGATACCGAAATGGCGGTCGCACAGACGGGCGATCTCCGCGCTTTGGGGAGTCGCTCCGCCGTTCCGCAGGTCGAGCAGGATGAAGTCGTTGCCGGCACCTTCGTATTTTGCGAATCGCATTTGCATCTGTTCTGAAATATCGGCTTTGTCGCTATTCCGGTTCGGAGGTCGGAGCCGTTCGGCACTTCTCTTGCATCCTGAAAACGCGTGTATGTCCGGGACGGAAGAGGGTTTTTCTGGGGCGCTGCAAAATAGGTTCCAACCAGCTTTAACGCGGACAAAAATAATAAAACTTCTAAAAGTTTTACTACTTTTGCGTGAATTTGTTACGTAACTTATAATCCGTATGAAAACATTGCTTGCAAAACACCGTTCGATCCGAAAATTCCGCTCTGAGCCTATTGCGCCGGAGGTGCTGCAAGACATGCTCGAAGCCGCCTCGCGTGCCTCGACGTGCGGCAATATGCAGCTTTACAGTCTGATCGTTACTCAGAGCCGGGAATTGCGCGAGGCATTGGCCCCGTGTCATTTCAATCAGCCGATGGTTACGCAGGCTCCCTGCGTGATTACGGTTTGTGCCGATGTCCACCGTTTTTCGATGTGGTGCGAACAGCGCGATGCCGAGCCGTGCTACGATAATTTCGCCTGGTTTCTCAACGGGGTGACCGATGCGCTGCTGGCGGCGCAGAACCTGTGTGTCGAGGCCGAAGCGCACGGGTTGGGAATCTGTTACCTCGGTACGACCATCTATACGGCCGAGGAGATCGCCCGCATCCTCGATCTTCCCAAAGGGGTGATTCCCGTGACGACGATCGTGGTGGGGCATCCCGACGAGTCGCCCGAACTGACCGACCGCCTGCCGCTCGATGCGGTCGTGCATTGCGAGAAATACCATCATTACACCTCGTCGGAGATCGACGAACTCTGGGCCGAGAAGGAGACGTCGGAAGAGACCCGGCGGCTGCTCGAGGAGAACGGCCTGCCGAATCTGGCACAGATTTTCACGCGCAACAGGTATCGTGCCGAAGATAACCTGGCTATTTCGCGCAACTATTTCGCGCTGCTGAAAAAACAGGGTTTCTTCAACAATTAACGGAAGTCTTGAAACGGTTGCCGGTCATATTCGTCTTTTTGCTGGCGGTGCTCGCGGGGGTGTCGTGCAGTGTCACGCGCAAACTTCCCGAGGAAAGTTATCTGGTGCAGAAGGTGACCGTAGAAGCCGATAAGGAAACGCCTAAAAAAGAGCGTATTCCGGCTTCCGACCTGCGGAAATTCATCCGTCAGAATCCGAATAAACGGTTCCTGGGACTCAATTTTTACGTCTGGGTTTATGAGCAGGCCGATCCCGAAAAGGATAATTGGTGGAACCGGTTCAAACGGCGTATCGGCGAAGCGCCCGTCTTTGCTGGATATGAGCCTCACGGAGCAGTCGGTCCGCAACCTGAAGGTTTACATGGACTATCGGGGGTTCTTCTCTTCGCAGGCGACTTACGAAGTCGATACCACGTCGCGGAAAAAGCGGGCTTTCATCACCTACCGCACCGTACAGCGCGAGCCTTACCGCATCAACCGCCTTTCGTACGATTTCCGCGATCGGTTCCTCGAGCAGATCATCCTGCCCGATACGGTACATTCGCTGCTCCGTACGGGCGAGGTGTTCGACATGGAGGTCCTTGACCAGGAGCGGCAGCGCATCACCACCTACCTCAAACAGCGCGGCTATTACAATTTTACGGTCAATAACATCGAGTATGAAGCCGACACGCTCGGCGGCAATCATCTGGTGGACCTGAAGATGATCGTCAAGCAGCATCTGGCCGGTTATAACGAGCAGGGTTATCCGATTCTGCGCAACAATACGGTTTACCGTATCGACCAGATCAACATTTTTCCCAATTACGATCCTACGGCGGCTATTGCTCCCGACTACCGCAAGGGACTCGACACGATCTACTACCGGGGGTTGAACGTGGTGTACCACAAGGACAACAAGCGTCCCAACATACGTCCTTCGGTGCTGCGACAGATCGTGCCGATCTATCCGAACTACGTCTATAACATTAACCGGGTCGATCAGACGTACAACCAGATTATGTCGATGGGCTATTTCAAAAGCGCCAACGTCATTTTCAACGAGCAGGCCGACAGTGTGGCAAAGGATAACTACGTGACTTTCGTGGGCGAAGGCAAGGAGCCGGCCGATTCGGTACATCAGACCCGCGAGGGCTACCTGCAGTGCGATATTCACTGTATTCCGGCCTTGAAGCAGGGGTACAAGATAGAGCTGGAGGGTAGTACGACGTCGAGTTTCTACGGATTGCGGGCGACGGTGGGGTATCAGAACCGCAATATTTTCCGGGGAGCGGAGTCTTTCGACGTTTCGTTCTCGGTAGGGTACGAGTATATGAAAACTCCGAGTGCCCGCAAGCGCAACGCCATCGAATTCGGAGTCAATATGGGTTTGCAGTTTCCCCGTTTCCTGCTGCCTTTCCGAACCCAGCGGTGGCAGTCGATCCAGATGCCCCGGACCCGGCTCGAATTCGGCATCAATTTCCAGGATCGCCCTTATTACCGGCGTACCCTTTCCAGCGTGGCTTGGGGATATTCGTGGAGCGATTTGAAGTATTCGAGCTATTCGCTGCGTCCGATCGATATCAACGTGATCGATATGGGGTATGTCAATAGGGAGGATTTCCTGGATCATCTCCAGAACGAATATCTCAAGCGAAGTTACGAGTCGCAGTTCATCAGCGGCCTTTCGTTCAGCTATGTCTATAACAATCAGCGCAAGCATCTGGGCGGAAACGCGACGCTGCTCCGCTTCAATTACGAGATGGCGGGCAACCTGCTCGACGGCCTGATGCACCTCTTCTCGCGTCCGGCGGCCGGGAAGGACTATTACGAGGTTTTCGGTCTTCAATATTCGCAATATTTCCGGGCCGATTTGAGTGTGAGCCGCAAGATCATGCTCGGTGAGGTGACGGCTCTCGTGGGACGGCTTTACGGCGGTTACGGTATGGCGTACGGCAATTCGACTTCGATTCCCTTCGACCGTCTGTTTTATGCGGGCGGTGCCAACAGCATGCGCGGTTGGGCACCCCGTATGTTGGGGCCGGGGGCTGTTCCGGAGCCGGAAGATGCGGTTTTCCCTACACAACTGGGCGATATGAAGCTGGAGGCCAATCTCGAATTGCGCTTCCCGATTTGGGGGATGTTTCACGGAGCGACGTTCGTCGATGTGGGCAATATCTGGTTTGCCGACCGGCATTCCGCGCCTTCGCCCGCTGCGGTTTTCCATTTCGACAGTTTCTACAGGCAACTGGGCTTCGATGCCGGTATCGGTCTGCGCCTGGACATCAAATTTGCCGTACTGCGTCTGGACTGGGGCATACAGATCCACAACCCCAATGCACCTGCCGGACAACGGTGGATCCACAATTTCAAGTGGAAGAATACGGCGCTTAATTTCGGAGTAGGTTATCCGTTCTGATGCCGATATGGGAATATGGGCCGGAGCGGGCGGTGTACCGGATTTTCACTGCGGCGGCCGGGGCTGTGTATGGAGCCGCTGTCGGGCGAGGATGATTCGTCTGCACGGAGTTCGTGTCGGCAGGGGAAGGATATGTTGAACTTTGATTTCCGCAGCTCGGAAAGGACTTTTGGAAGAAATAAAGCGTCCGCTTCGAAATCCGAAGCGGACGCTTTTTGTTGTCGATGCGTTGCCGTTTATTGAATCCCCAGCTCGGCCTTGACTTCGGTGCTCAAATCGGTCATGGCTGCTTCGTCGTAATAGACCATCGAGGGGATGGTCGTATTGAATACGGCGACGTAAGCTCCCTTTTGCGCCACCTTCTTGACGGCCTCCTGAGCCTTGGCGACGATCGGGTCGGTCAGCTCCTTCTCCTTTTTCTGCAAGTCTTCCTGTGCGCTCTGGTAGAACTCTTGCAGACGGTTTTGCAGGTCGGTCAATTCTTTCTCCTTCAGTTGGCGGGTTACCTCCGAGTAGGTCGCTTTGTTTTTCTGGAAATCGTTGTACTTGGTGTTCAGCTCGACCTGAATCGTTTCCAGGTTGTCGCGCAGATCTTTGCTGTACGCCTCCATGTTGGTCATCATCTCCTTGTATTCCGGCATAAGGGTAATGATCTCTTCGAGATTGATACGGCCCAGCTTCTGTGCGAACAGGGAACTGCTTCCCAGTACCAAGGCAACCACGAGGGTTAATTTAATGAGTTTTTTCATACGGATTTATTGATTTGATTCGATATTTCTTACTTTTTCATAAATTCGATGAGGGCCTGAGTGTGGTCGATTTTTTCTGAATTGTAAAGCAGCGTGGGGTTCGAAGCCGCATCGAGAACCAGCTCATACCCGTTTTGTGCGGCATAGTTCGCAATGGCGTCGAATACCCGTTTCTGGATCGGCTGGATCAGCTCGATCCGTTTTTTCATAAGGGTACCGTCCTGGCCGAAGATCTCCTCCTGGAATTTGCTGGCCTCCTCTTCCCGGGTGAGAATCAGGTTTTGCCGGGCCTGTCGTGACGAAGCCGAAAGGGACATTTCCTGCGCCTTATAGTTGTTGTAGAGGGCTTCGACCTCTTCGAATTTGAGATCGACCTGCTGCTGATAGCTTTTGGCCAGTTGGTCGAGCGTGTCGAGTGCTTTGTTATATTCGTCGATCGACTTGAATACTTTTTCGCTGTTTACCACGATGTAGTTCTGTGCCGAAAGCGAGCCTATGGCTGCCGTGAAGGCGAGTACGAGCAAAAGGATCCGTTTCATACCGTTTATTTTTTAGTTATCTTTTATAAGTATAACCCTGTTTCTTCAAATTTATTGCCAACTTCCGCCGGTTTAGAACTGCATACCCATCGTGAAATGGATGTGGCTGCCGCTGCGCTTGGTCTGTCCTGCGGCCGGGTCGAAGCCCCAGCCCCAATCGACTCCCACCATGCCTACGACCGGCAGGAAGAGGCGCACGCCGATACCCGCCGACCGTTTGATCTTGAACGGGGAGAACTCCTTCCACGAGGTGAATCCGTTGCCTCCTTCCAGGAATCCCAGTACGTAGATGTTGGTCTGTCCCTTGAGCAGGAGCGGATAGCGGAGCTCCATCGTGTATTTGTTGTAGGCACACGAATAGTTGCTGCCTACGGGATCGAGCGCTCCGTCGTCGTAACCGCGCATGGAGATAATGTCGATACCGTACATATTATAGCCCGTCATGCCGTCGCCGCCGACTTCGAACCGTTCGAAGGGCGATACCTTGTTTTTATTGTAATGTCCCAGGTATCCCATTTCTGCGCGGGCCATCAGCACCAGGTTGCCGTTGCGGGTCAGCGGAGTGAACCATTGGCCTTTGAGCATCCACTTGTGGAATTCGATCCAGTTGTAGCGTTCCTGTTCGCTTAAAGCCGTGCTTTTGTAATCCTTGCCGTCCCACAGCGAATAGGGAGGAGTGAGCTGCACCGAAACGCTGAAATCGGAACCCCTGCGGGGATAGATCGGCTGATCCACCGAATTTCGTCCCAATACCAGGCGGATCGACAGCAGGTTTGCCGCACCGTTCTTGAGTACGAAGGTGTTCCAGTCCTTCAGCATGTAGCGCTCGTAGCTGGCTTCCGCATAGAACGTGAAGTACGGGTCGGGCCAGTCCAGACGCTTGCCGAGTCCCGCCGCGACACCGGCGGTGCGGAAATAACGGGTACCTTTCTGCCAGGCGTAATAGGCGTTGTTCTCATCGGAATAGTGAGCCGAAATCGTGAAGGAGTTCGGTTTTCGCCCGCCCATCCAGGGATCGGTGAAGCTGATTGCGAAGGCTTTGTAGTAAGTACCGTTGGTTTGGGCGCTGATCGACAGCCGCTGGTTCTGTCCCATCGGGTAGGGTCTCCAGGCGCCTTTCTTGAAGAAATTCTTGATCGAGAGGTTGTTCAGCGTGACACCCACCGAGCCGACGAACGTACCGCCGCCCCAACCGCCGGCGATCTGGAACTGGTCGCTGGCGATCTCCTCGAGCGGCCAGTTGATATCGACCAATTCGTCCGAATTGACGACGGGCTGAATGTCCGGAGCGATCGCTTCGGCCGTGAAATGTCCCATCGAACCCAGGGTGCGGATGGTCTGGAACAACAGCGACTGGTTGTAGAGTTCGCCCGGCCGCGTGTAGAGTTCACGGCGGATCACCTCGTCGTCGAGCCGCATATTGCCCGAAATGCCGACATTGTTGATGGTGAATTGTTTGCCTTCGAATACGCGGACCTCCAGGTCGATCGAGTCTTTGCCGATGATGATTTCGGCCGGGTCGATCTGCGAGGTGAGGTAGCCCTGATCTTTGTAGAGATTGGTGATGGACGGTTCGTCCGGATTGTAGTAGGCGCCGATGCCCAGGCGCTTGTACATCGATTTTTTGTCGTAAATCGAGCCTTTTTCGACACCGAACATCCGAGCCAGTTCGTCGGTTTCATAGACCGAGTTGCCGATCCAGGAAACATTGCGGATGTAGTACTTGTTGCCTTCCGAAATGTCCAGCGTGATACCCATACGCTTGTCGTTGATCGCGTAGATCGAATCGGCGACGATGTTGGCGTTGCGGAAACCTTTCGAATTGTAAAAAGTCGAGCAGCAGCTCCTTGTCGTTTTCGAAATCTTCTTCGCTGAATTTCGCCCCCCGGAAGAAGTTGATGCTTTTCTGGTGGGTTTTCTTGAAGGTGCGGCGCAGACGTTTGTCGGAAAATTCTTCGTTGCCCGTGAAATTGATCTCTCCGATTTTGATTTTACGTTTGCGATCGACGATGAAGGTCACGTTTACGGCCTGCTTCAGTATCGAGTCGTTGTCGATGCGGACCGATACTTCGGCGTTGCGGAAACCTTTGTCTGCGTAGTATTTGTGAATGAGCTTCGAGTTCTTGTCGATCACGTAGTCCGAAAGCTCGGTGCCGCGCTTGAGTTTGAGCTTTTCGAGCAGGTCTTTCTGGTTGCTTTTGGAGATGCCCTCGAAACGCCAGTAATTGACGCGGGGACGTTCCTTCAGGAAAACTTCCAGGTCGAGGCTGTCGCCTTCGATGGTCGCACCGACGCGGATGTCCGAAAAGAGGCGCTGGTTCCACAGGCGGGTGATGGCTGTCGAGATGAAGTTGCTGGGCAGGTATATCGAATCGCCCGGGATAAGACCCGACGAAGCTCGCAGAATGCTGTTGTCAATGTATTGCGCCCCGTGAATATTGACGTTGCGGATGTGGTAAAGTTTCTGGGTACCGCCTTCGAGCGTCGGGGCTTTTTCGAATTGCTGTAAAAGCTGGTTCGTATCCTCGTCCTGATCCGTCTGTTCGGCCGGGGGCGGAGCCGCCTCGCCGGAGGGCTCCTGCGCGAATATCTGGGGACAGAGCAGCAGCAGGGCGGCCGTCAGTGTCAGAAATACTTTGCCTGGATGATTCATCGTGTGTCGTCTAACTTCTCTCTAGAGTTTCTTTCTTCATTCTCTCCGTTCAGTGTAGCGAGTAAACTCGTGATGCACTCGCTTACCGAATACGTTCATTATTTTTTACCAGTCCGAAACGCCTTTCGCGCCGGGCATATTCGTCGAGTGCCTGCGCGAAATCCTCTTCGGTAAAGTCGGGCCATAATACGGGGGTGAAAAAGAGTTCGGCGTAGGCAGCCTGCCACAGCAGGAAATTGCTGAGCCGTTGTTCGCCGCTGGTGCGTATCAGCAGGTCGGGGTCGGGACAGCCCGCCGTATAGAGCGCTTCGGAAACCGTTTGCTCGGAAATCTCTTCCGAAGAGAAGATGCCGGCTGCGGCACGGCGTGCCAGACCCTGCATCGCATGGACGATTTCGCTGCGGGAAGAGTAGTTGAGGGCCAGTTGCAGCGTAAGGCGTTTCCCGGTAGCCGTTCGGTTTTCGATCTGATCCAGGTGGTGTTTTACTTTTTCGGGGAAACGGCTTTTGTCGCCGATGATCCGCACGCGCACTCCCTGAGCGGCCAGTTCGGGCGTTTCGTTGATTACGCTCTTGCAGAAGAGCTCCATCAGGGCATCGACCTCTGCGGCGGGGCGTCCCCAGTTTTCGGTCGAGAAAGCATAAAGCGTCAGGTAGCGAACCCCGTGACGGGTCGCGGCCTGGATTGCCCGGCGCACGGACTCCACACCCCGGATATGACCTTCGAAACGCTCCAGCCCGTGTTGCGCGGCCCAGCGTCCGTTGCCGTCCATGATAATGGCGACGTGTCGAGGTATGCGTTTTTGCTCGCTCATAGCATGCAAATATAGGGAATAAAATCCGAAAGCGAAAGAATTTCCGGCAAACAGGGGTTTTTCGTCAGCTTCGGATATCCACTCCCCACATCATTTTCTTGCGTAACGTGTCGTAAAACGATATATTGTGCGGGACCGCCAGAAAAAAGCGTCTGGAAGCCAGTCGGACCCTGAATTCGGCTCCTTCGGGAATCGGACAGGTTTCGTTGTCGGTGGCGATCGATATTTCGGCGTGCCGGGCGTGTACCTTGAGCCGCACGTCGCTCGACGAAGGAATCACGACCGGGCGCATCGTCAGGTTGTGGGGCGCGACGGGCGAGAGCACCAGGCAGGCGCATTGGGGGGCGACGACCGGACCGCCCACGCTGAGCGAATAGGCCGTCGAGCCGGTCGGCGTGCTGACGATCAGGCCGTCGCCGTGGTAGGTGGCGACCATTTGGTCGTTCACGTACGTTTCGACCGAGATCATGCCCGCGCCCTGGCGCTGGATGACCACTTCATTGACCGCATAGCGGGTCGAGATGCCGTCGCCGAAGTCGCCCGTGACCTCGAGCATCGATCGGGGCTGACATTCGAGTTTGCCGGCGGCGATCAGCTCGAAGACATCGCCGATGCAGCCGTTGCGGGGTACGCTCGTCAGAAAACCCAGATGTCCCGAGTTGATGCCTATGACGGGGATTTCGGCCCCTCCCAGCCGGTGAATGCCGTCCAAAAGCGTACCGTCGCCGCCGTAACATACCAGCACCGACTCCGCAGGCTGGGGACCCATCGGCCGCCCGTAACGGTGGGCCGCATCGATGGATATGCCGGTGAGTCGTTCGATCTGGGGAGCGAACTCCTCATTGACCGCGTAATCGAACCCGAAACGGGCGATCGCGTCGAACATCTGATGCAGGTCGCCGGCCGTGTGGACGACGCCCTGCCGGGAAAAAAGTATGATTTTCATCCGTCGTGTCTGGAAAAATAATTAACTTTACCTCCGCAAAGATAGTGAAAGGTGAGAGCAATCGTGCGAGCTTGCACGCAAAGATTGCCCAGTTGCCTTCTATCCAGCGGCAAAGATAGTGAAAGCCGGGAGAAAACGGGAACTTGTTCCCAGTTTTCCGAGGCGCATCCTGTTTTCTACAAAGATAGTGAAAGCCGGGCAATTGTGAGAATTTGTACCCGAAGATTATCACGGTGCATCCACTGCGTGCGAAGATAGCGAAAGGAGCGGGCAACCGTGCGGATTTGCGGGTAAAGTTTGACGGATTGCCTGTCGTTTTTGGGTAAATAGAGTTTTTTATGACAAAACTGAGTGTGAACATCAATAAGATCGCCGTGGTGCGCAATTCGCGCGGCGGCAATCTTCCCGACGTGGTACGTGCGGCACTGGACTGCGAGCGCTTCGGAGCGCAGGGGATTACGGTGCATCCCCGTCCCGACGCCCGCCATATCCGTTATTCGGACGTGCGCGACCTGAAGAAAGTGCTGACGACCGAGTTCAATATCGAGGGTAATCCGATCCCTTCGTTCCGCGAACTGGTACTCGAAGTGCGTCCGGCGCAAGTGACGCTCGTGCCCGATGCCGAGAACGCCATCACCTCCAATGCCGGATGGAATACGGTGAAGTACCGCGATTTTCTGCGGGAGGTGACCGCTGAATTTCAGGCCAGGGGAATCCGGGTTTCGATTTTCGTCGATCCCGTCGCCGAGATGGTTGCGGGGGCGAAGGAGTGCGGAGCCGACCGGGTGGAGCTGTACACCGAGGCCTATGCCCGGGATTTCGCCGCCGGGCGCGAACGGGCGATCGAGCCTTATGTCCGGGCAGCTGAGGAGGCTCGCCGTTGCGGTCTGGGGCTCAATGCGGGCCACGACCTCAATCTGGAGAATCTGTGCTATTTCGTCGAGCGGATTCCCTGGACGGACGAGGTTTCGATCGGGCACGCGCTGATCTGCGACGCTCTCTATTACGGGCTCGAAAATACCGTGCGGCTTTACCGCCGTGAACTGGCGTTCTGAAAATTCGCCCGGCATTCGCTCCGAAGCCGCTTTCCCGGCGGATGGCTCGCTCTTCGACGGGCCGTCGCGGGGCAGTTCCGTCCGTTCCGTATCGAAACGGATGCGGAGGGTAGGTCGTAATGTTGTTAAAATTCTGATTTTATTCCGTGAAAAAAAACGATTCCACAGCTCCTCTGTCCCTGCCGGTTTTCCGGCAGATCTCCGCGATTGCCGCCCGGCAGGACGTTCCGGCCTTCGTCGTCGGAGGGTATGTCCGCGATTTCTACCTCGGGCGGCCTTCTACCGACATCGACGTCGTGGTCGTGGGCAGCGGTATCGGGCTGGCCGAGGAGCTGGGCCGGGAACTGCGGACCAAGGTGTCCGTCTATAAGACTTTCGGCACGGCGGCGCTCCGAACCAGGGGTGTCGAAGTCGAGTTCGTGGGAGCCCGCAAGGAGTCTTACGTGCGCGATTCGCGCAAGCCGCAGGTCGAGGCGGGGACGCTCGAAGACGACCAGCGGCGCCGCGACTTTACCATCAATGCGATGGCCTGGTCGCTCGCGGAGGAGGATTTCGGCCGCCTGGTCGATCCTTTCGACGGGATGCGGGATCTGCACGAGGGAATCATCCGCACGCCGTGCGACCCGGATGTCACCTTTTCGGACGATCCGCTGCGGATGATGCGGGCCGTGCGCTTCGCTTCGCAACTGAATTTCCGGCTCTTCCCCGAAACTTTCGAGGCGATCGTCCGCAACAGGGAGCGTATCGGCATCGTTTCGCGGGAGCGCATCGCCGTAGAACTCAATAAGATCGTTCTCTCGCCCGTTCCGTCCGTAGGATTCGACCTGCTGGAGCGGACGGGGCTGCTGGAGCTGATTTTCCCCGAGATGCAGCGTCTGAAAGGCATCGAACGGCGGGGACAACACGCCCATAAGGACAATTTCTACCATACGCTCAAGGTCCTCGACAACGTGGCGGCCGTGAGCGACGATCTCTGGCTGCGTTGGGCGGCGATCCTGCACGACATCGGCAAGCCGCTGACGAAGGCCTACGATCCGCAGGTGGGTTGGACGTTCCATTCGCACGAAGTGGTCGGTTCGAAGATGGTGCCGGGGATTTTCCGGCAATTGAAGCTGCCGCTGAACGAGCATATGAAGTTCGTGCGGAAGATGGTTTTTCTGCATCTGCGTCCCATTATCCTTTCGGAAGATATGGTGACCGATTCTGCGGTGCGGCGGCTGTTGTTCGAGGCGGGGGACGACGTGGAGTCGCTGATGACCCTGTGCGAGGCGGACATCACGTCGGGGATCGACGCGAAGGTGAAGCGCTACCTGGCGAATTTCGAGCTCGTACGCCGCAAGATGAAGGACCTGGAGGAGCGGGACCGTATCCGCAATTTCCAGCCTCCGATCACGGGCGAGATCATCATGGAGACCTACGGAGTTCCGCCCTCCCGCGTGATCGGCGAGATCAAGGAGATCATCAAGGAGGCCATTCTGGAGGGGGAGATTCCCAACGATTATGAGGCGGCGTACGCCTTGATGGAACGGCTGGCGGAAGAACGGGGACTTTGGAAAAAACAGTGAGTGACCCTTCCCTTCCTCGTGCGGTTCGTTTTCCGGAGCTTGTTTCCTTTTGATTTTTATCGTAAGGCGGGTGATCCCGATCCCGTATGCCGTCGTGCGGGTGCGGAGAGGCGGGATGACCGTATATGAAATGCAGCGCAGGGATTCGCCTTGCGCTGCATGTTTTTCGGAACGACCGGTCGCCTGGGGCGGTCGGCCGATTTATTTCTTATCCGTCATTTTGGCGGCTTGTTCCGCTTCGAGGTCTTTTCGTGATTTGGACATCGTTACCAGCCATACGCCCAGGAAGATGCAGCCCGCTGCGGCGGCTTTCGTGAATCCGAAAACGTCGAGCCCGAGCACGACCGTGAAAAGCACCGAGGCGACGGGTTGCACGTAATTGTACATGCTGATAACCGTCGGACGCAGGTAGTGCTGGGCGATCGGCACCATCAGATAGGCCAGGAACGTCGAGAGTACGATGGCGAAGGCGGCTCCGCCCCAGACCCGTGCGGGAACGGCCGGGAAGTCCACTTCGAGGGCGGGCCGGTGGTAAAGTACGACCACTACGATCGCTGCGAAGAAGAACATCCACTTCATCGTGGTCACGGGCGAGTATTTGAGGATCACCTTGCGGCAGGCCGTCAGGTAGATGGCGTAGCAGACCGAACTGACGAGGGTGATGATGTCGCCCGCGATCGATCCGCCGCCGCTTTCGCCGCGGCTGCTGATGAGGATCAGCAGCACGGCTCCCGCTGCGCCGAGCAGCACGCCGCCCGTCTTGAGCGGGGTGATCGGTTCGCGCAGAAAGAACATCGCCAGGATCATCGTGAGGATGGGTACCGTGGTGGCGATGATCGAAACATTGATTGGCGAGGTGAGGGAGAGTCCCCAGAGGAAAAGAATCTGGTCGAGCTGGATGCCGAAGAGCGAGGCGACGAACAGTCCGCCCAGGTCGCGCCAGGCGACCCGTTCGCGCGGCAGGAAGGCGGATGCCAGCCAGAAGAGCAGAAAAGCCCCGACCAGACGATAGACCGTCAGGGCGAAATGGTTGAGCCCCTCCGGGTTCTCGGGCGAGAGAAGGACGGTCTTGCAGATCGGGGAGTTCAGTCCCCAGATGACATTGGCCAGCAGCAGGGCTCCGTGCCCTTTGAGAGCTCCGCGCTCCATTCGATTGATTCCTTTTTTGGTGACAGGGACAAAGATACGCAGAAAACCGGAACTTGGTGCGAAAATTGTCCTATGCTTTCCGTCTATGGGAGCGTTGCGTTATAATTTCGATCTGATTTTCGCCAATCTGTTGTTCGGCGCCAATTTTTCGTTTTATGTCTCTTTGACGCGCAACTACCTCGATTTCCAGCAGATTTTTATGCTTCAGGTACTTGCGGCGTCGATTTTTTTCATTCCTTTCGCCCTTTTCTCGAAACGGTCCTACCGCATTCCGCTGCGCGATTTCGGCAATATCCTGATCGTGACCGTGCTGATCGTCTATGGCTGGATGTTCATGCTGTTGTGGGGAGCTTCCTATACCTCGCCGATCGACGCTTCGACGATCTCGACCCTCGGTCCGGTGTTCACCATCCTGACGGGACATTTCCTGCTGCGGGAAAAGAACATTACGTGGGCACGCCGTATCGGTGTGGTGCTGGGTTTCGCAGGTGCGGCTTTCCTCCTGTTCGACAAGGGGTTTCGGCTGGCACCCGGCAGCAGCGGCCTGGGCAACGCCCTGGTGCTCGTCGCCGTGGTGGCGATCGCGGTCAATACGGTCATCATCAAGCCGCAGTTGCAGCGGTACGGGACGTTGGTGGTGATGGGATGGTACTATATCATCGGGTTGCTTATTACCGCCCCCTTCTTCTGGAAATACATTGCCGATACGGATTTTCTGCGCCTGCCGCTGAGCGGTCAGGCGGAGCTGGCTTATGTGCTGGTTCTGGGTACGGTGCTGCCGATGTACCTGCTTTACCGGGGCACGGAGAAGCTCACTTTCATCCACACGGCCCTTTACCGCTATATCCAGCCCGTAGTCGCTACGGTTCTCGCGCTCGTGCGGCACCAGGAACAGATCGACCGCACCAACATCATCGCCGGGGTGTTGATTTTCGCCAGTATTATCCTGGTGATCCGCGAAGCTAATCTGCGAGGTTTCTTCTCCAGCGTTCAGGCACCGTCACCGACTCCTGACGGTCGAAGTCGAAAGCGACCATGACCGAGGTGCTTTCGGTCTTTACCGTTTCCCTCCCGGCGGCATTGCGCCCGATGATCTGCTGGAAGAGGGTGATGCTCTTGTTACCTACTTTGGCGACCGTAGTCGTGACGTAGATGTCGTCCTCCATCCGGATCTGCTCTTTGAAGGAGTTCGCGGTCGCGGCCGTGATGATGCGGCTCGTTCCGGAGAGTACGTCGTCCTGCAGGACCTGCCGGTAGAAATCCGCTTTGCCCAGGTCGAAATACATCTGCTGCGATACATTGTTCACGTGCTGGAACATGTCGATATCCGAAACACGCTTTTGAATAAAAGTTTTGATGATTCGTGCCATAAGGTGTACCTTTTAGGGCAAGAACCTGTCGCTGCCTTTGGCGAGGGATCCGGACAGGCTCTCTGCCTGGTAGATGGTAAAAAGAGGCCGGAGTTCTGTCGGTGCTTTATTCGCGGATGATCCTGAACTCTCCGGCTTCATTGAAAAGGAGGATCGACGAAGCTTTGCCCGTCGGTTTGCCTTCGAATTTTGGATTGACCACATAATCCACCCCGTCGATGATCTCGCGGGAGATTTCGGCCAGGTTGCGGGGCGTATCTTCGCCCGAGATGTTCGCCGAAGTCGAAACGACCGGGCGCCCCAGCTTGCGCAGCATCGCCTGGCAGAAGGCATGGTCGGGAATCCGTACGCCGAGCGTCCCCTCTTCGGGGATGAGGTTCGCGGCGACGCCCGAAGCTCCGGGCAGGATCAGCGTGAGCGGCTTGGTGGCCAGCTCCTGCACCTCGAAGGCGATGCCGGGGGCCTTGTGAACGTACCGCACGACCATATCGGGCGTGGCGCAGAGCACCAGCATCGATTTCTTGTTTTCGCTGCGCTTGAGGCGGTAGATCCGCTCGACCGCTTCGGCGTTGGTGGCGTCGCAGCCGATGCCCCAGACCGTGTCGGTCGGATAGAGGATCACTCCTCCTTCACGAAGGATCCGGACGGCCTCCGTCACGGCCTGTTCCATGGTTTCCGTTGCCATAATGTTTTTCGAATTTGCGGATACTCCCGGAGCGGAGCGATTCCCGGGAGCCGTCTTGTGTTAATGGTTCAGGGGCAGCACTTCGATCCAGTAGTCGTCCGGGTCGTTGATGAAGTAAAGTCCCATTTCGTGGTTTTCGAAGCAGACGCATCCCAGCTCCTTGTGGTAGGCGCGTACGGCTTCGTAGTCGCCCGCGACGCGGACGCAGAGGTGGCTTTCGTTTTCGCCCAATTCGTAGGGCGTCGCGGCGTGATCCCGCAGCCAGGTCAGCTCCAGGCGGAATCCGGTTTCTCCGTCGCCCAGGTAGGCGAGGATGAAGCTGCCGTCGTCGGCCTGCTTGCGTGAAATCTCTTTCAGACCGAGGGCCCGGTCGTAGAACGCGAGACTGCGCTCCAAGTCGGTGACGTTGATGTTGAAATGGTCGAAGCGGGCTTTGATTTTCATAGAAATAATTGTCGTGTTTTCGTTGAATATTCTGTTTCGTTTTCGCCGTTGGGCGGGTCCGGATTCCGTCTGCCCTTGCAGCGCGGGAACGGAAAGGGGCTTTCGCCGTTTCCTGTTCGGGGGAGGGCCGGATGCGACTGTCGTCCCGATACTGCGATCGCCCGGTTTCCGAGATGGCTCACGGCTCCGGGTCGTGGTCGTAAGGTCGGCTTGCATCTTCCGTTTGCGGCGACGCGGGCGGGAAATCGGTTTCGCTTCGTTCCCGGAGGCGGTGAAGCGATCCGCTCTTCCGGTCGCGGAACCGGACGTTCAGGCACGCGGTCGTATCCGGGGATCCGGCCGGTCCCCGCGCGGCGAAAACCTTTGGCAAAGTTAGACATTTTTGGATATTCCTTGTAAAATATGAATTGTTTTTCTTAATTTTGCGCCGCGCTCCGGTCTCCGAAGACGTTTCGGGTGTGGGAGTTAGAGTCGTTGAATCATTGAAAAAATATAGAAAACTATGGGAAGAGCGTTTGAATATCGCAAGGCGCGCAAGTTGAAGCGTTGGGGGCACATGGCCCGGGTGTTTACCAAGATCGGCAAGGAGATCGAAATCGCCGTCAAGTCGGCGGGCCCCGATCCTTCCGCCAACACCCGCCTGCGCATCCTGATTCAGAACGCCAAGGCGGAGAACATGCCCAAGGAGAATATCGAACGTGCGATCAAGCGTGCCACGGAGAAGGATTCGGCCGACTACAAGGAGGTGATTTACGAAGGATACGGTCCGCACGGCATCGCGGTCATGGTGGAAACGGCGACGGACAACACCAACCGCACGGTGGCCAATGTCCGCATGCACTTCAGTCGTTGCGGCGGTACGCTGGGTAACAGCGGCAGCGTGGCTTTCCTGTTCGAGCACAAGTGCGTGTTCAAGTTCCACGTGCCGGCAGGTACGGATTTCGAAGAGCTGGAGCTTTCGATGATCGACCTGGGCGTGGACGAGTTCGCACCCGAAGACGAAACGACCGTTACGGTCGAGGCGCCCTACGAGTCGTTCGGTGCGATCCAGAAATGGCTCGACGACCAGAACTACGAGATCGTGTCGGGCGAGTCGATCCGCATCGCTACGGATACCAAGGAGCTTCACGGCGAGGAGCGTGAGGCGGTCGAGAAGCTGATCGAGCGTCTGGAGGAGGACGACGACGTGGTGAACGTCTATACCGCCATGAAGGACGAGGCGGAAGAGGAGTAGTTTTCCGTTTCGCACATAAAGACGATCCCGGCATTTCACGATGCCGGGATTTTTTTGTCCGGCGGAGAACGGTTGTCGGAGGCTTCGTCCGACTATCGGCCGGAGCCTCGGCGGTTGCGTCCCGGCGTTTCGTTACATCCCTTTCCGGGCGATCGCCCAGGCCAGGCGGTTGTAGGCCGCGAGCAGCGGACCGCGCCAGCGGACGGGCAGTGCGTTGAGGATGCGCAGTTTGCGCAGCGTACGCCGGTCGTGCCGGGTGTAGGCGAAGAATTTCGCAGCCCGCGCGGCTTCCGCCGTGCCGCCTTTGGCGCTGACGACGAGGGCTTTGCCCAGTGCTGCGCGGGCGACGTATTCGTTGCTCGAATCGCGGGCGGCGGGTTCGTATAGGTCTTCGAAGGAAAATCGCGTCTGTTCCGGGCGGTAGATGGCTGCCGAACGGTTGGAAGCGGCTTTCGAGTAACGCACGAGCCGGGCCGGGGAGAAGCAGACCGGGCTGGTGCGTGCGAGTTTCGTCCAAAGGTATTGATCTTCGCCCATGCGCATCCCTTCGGGAAATCCGCCCAGCGAGAGAACCGGTTTCCGCCGGAGCGTAGTCGAGGAGGGGATCAGCACGTAATGGGAGAGCGCTTCGGTGAAGAAATCCACGACACCCTCCGTTTGCGGGGTGTCGCCCGGTGTCAGGCGATGTCCGTCATCCACGTTGAAAGAGGTTGCGTAGGCTCCGCAGTTTGGGTAGGCAGCGATCAGACGTTCGATTTCTGCCAGATAGCCCGGTTCCCACGTATCGTCCCCGTCCAGCAGGGCGGCGTACTCTCCGCAGGCTTCCTGCATGGCCCGGTTGCGGGCGGCGCTTACGCCCCGGTTCTCCTGCCGGATCAGCCGGATGAGGGGCGAGCCGATCTCCTCGACCCGGGCGGCGCTTCCGTCGGTCGAACCGTCGTCCACGACGATGATTTCAAGAGGCTGCGAGGTTTGTGCCAGCACCGAACGGAGGGTGCGGGCGATCTCTTTCTCTTTGTTATAGAGAGGAATGACGACCGAAATATCAGATTTCATAGCTCGATTTTTCCGGGAGTATCCGCTTGAAAGCCTCGCACAGACGCTGGCATTGGCGGTCGAAGTCGGAGATGTGCTCGCTGTCGTTCAGGCAGATCATCCGCCAGCGTTGCCGTTCGATGTCGCGGCAGATGCTTTCGAGCGAGTCGTCCGTGAGGGTCATCAACCGGCAGTCGGCCATCGAGCGGGGTGCGAAAGCTCCCGAAGCCAGCATGTCGTAACGGACGAGCCAGTGCGACAGGTCGCTCAAGGAGCGGATTCGGTGGCGGCAGGAGGCGTCCAGCTCCCGGGGCCAGCGTTCCCAGGCTTGCCGAAAGCGCTCCGTGAGGTAGGGCTGGGGCATGTGGGAGTCGTTGAAACCCGGGAAGAAGCCCCAGGGTAACAGCGTGAGGGTTTTCAGCAGGCTGACGATACCGTAGCGCGGCGAGAACCACCGGGCGATGTGGTTGCGGATAGCCGTGCGTTTATCGTGCAGGCGGTTGATCAGCTCCAGGTCGTTGTAGATGATATGCCCGACCGACGAAGGTTGTACGACGCTCAGGCGTGCCATGTCGCAGGGCACACCCCGGCGAAAAAAATCCTCCGGCCGGCAGCCGCGCGTAAGAAACGTGTCGTCGTTGAAGAGTACGAACCGGTCGGCCAACCCTTCGATGCGGTGGATATTCAGTTCGATGGTGTTCGAATTGAATGTGGGGAGGTATTCCGCCGGGATGAAATCCCGGTGATTCACGATGTGCAGCTTGGGGTGGTCGCGCCGTAACCACGCAGGCAGGTGTCCCCAGGTAATGAAATGCACCTTCCGCACCCAGGGAGCGAAACGTTCCGCACTCCGGAACCAGTAGTGCAGATTGCGCCAGTCGCGGTAACGGATCTCCGAGGCATCGTCGTTCTCCGCCTGTCGTGTGCGGACGAACTCTTCGCGCCAGGCGGGATCGTTGCCGTCCACCCACAGGATTACGAAATCTATCTCGTTCATTTTTGCTGTTTGGCAATTAAATTTTATTCGGGTTCTTGTCCGTTTCTGTTTTTTTCGATCTTCGGGTGACTGCGGGATTTTCAGGCCGCCCTCTTCGGGGTGTTTTTGCGAGGAATCCCTTTTTGCGTAGATACCGAAGCCCCGGTGTTTACTGTACCAGCAGGTTGCAACCGCGTATGTCGCTGCGGTCGATACGTCCTTCGATTTCGAAACTGCCGTCGTCGAAGACGCGGCCGATGTCCTGCGTCTGGATGAAGGCGCAGGAGTAGCGGTTGGCCAGGTCGATGATGTCGATCCCGCCCCGCACACCTGCCGGGCGGATGTCGAAGGGATCGTTCACGTCGCGTACGAGCACCCGCATCCAGCTCGGTGTGCGGAAGATGCCGCTGCCCGAAGAGTAGGCTTGCGAGGTCAGTTCGGCCATGCCGTATTCCGAGTGGATGCTTTCTACGCCGAACGCTTCGCAGAGGATGCGGTGGAATCGGGCCTTCGGAAGCTCCTCCCGGTGCCCTTTCATACCGCCGGTCTCCATCACGACCGTATTTTCGAATTTCGGGGCGTATCGCTCCGCGAGGTCCCAGAGTGCGTAGCTGACACCCAGCAGGATTTTGGGCTTCGGATCGCGGGCCATGTCCGCGAGCAGTTTTTCGTAGTCGTCGAGGTAAAAGCCGCCTGAGCCGCAGGCTGCGATCAGTCGGTCGGCCATATAGACCAGCGACGAACCTTCGCGCTGGAGATAGTTGGGCAGCAATCCGTAGAGGCTCCATCCGGCCGGATCGCCGTAAAACGTCCGGAAGGCCGTGAGAAACGCCTTTTCATAGTGGGCCAGCGATTGCATGAAGTGCCGCGAGGGAGTCGTGCCGCCCGTGTTGCTCGACGTGAAGACGATTTCGGGGGGCCGGTCGCCGGCATAAACTTCGCGTCGCTTGAACAGCTCGATCGGCAGGAACGGAATCTGTTCAATCCGCGTCACTTCTGCGGGTACGACTCCGATGCGGTCGAGGTATTCGCGGTACACGGCGCACCGGTCGGCCTGAAACCGGAAAGTTTCGAGCGTGGTCCGTTCGAAGGCGGATGTATTTCTCGGTTCGAGGGCGAAGATATTGTCGGTTGTCGTCATCGTGCAGGTGAAAGATTAAAAGCGCAGTCAAAGATAGTGAAAGGTGAGAGCAATCGTGCGGGCTTGCACGCAGAGATTGTCGAATCGCATCCTAATCTTCTACAAAGATAGTGAAAGCCGAAAAGAAAACGGGAGCTTGCTCACAGTTTTCAGAGGCGTATCCTATCTTCTACAAAGATAGTGAAAGGTGAGCGACAAGTCAAACTTAACTTTCTGTTTCCCTCCTTCTCTTCCTCCTTGCATGGCAGAGTTTGCAAATGTCTTCTGTGTATGTTTCGGGCGTCGGTCGTTTGAACTTGTCCGAACCGTATTTTATCTTCGAGGGATGAGCGCAATCGTGCGAACAGGCCCGCGAAGATCGTCGAATCGCCCTCGATCTTCTGCAAAGATACGATTAAGCCGAGTGCAAAAGCAAATTTATTTGCATTTTGCCGAGGCGGAGTATCTAAGACGCAGTCAAAGATTGTGATTAAGCCGAGTGCAAAAGCAAATTTATTTGCATTTTGCCGAGGCGGAGTATTTAAGGTGCAGCCAAATATACGAATAGGTCCCGGTGCAAGGGCGAATTTAGCCGAAGTGTGGGCGATTGGCGATAACGCTCTTTATCGAACGGATAATCGCCTGTCCACCCCCTTCCTCCTTCTCTGCCCGGTTGTCGGCTCTGCCTGCTACGAATCGTGCGAAACGGAATTCCCCGGCTTGTGCTCCGGATGCCCAATTCCAATTTCGGTTCGGTCGGGAAATATCCGGTGTCGTAAATTCAAATAACACCCCAAGGGAAAATGTGATTTCTCCCTCGGGGTGTGTCGTATTTATGGCCTGCGCCCGTGTTGTCCTCGGCCTGTCGTTACTTTTTCGACTTCGGCGCGAGGATCATGTTCATCTTTTTGCCGTCCAATTTGGGCATCGACTCGACTTTGGCGAGCTCTTCCAGATCGGTGGCGAAACGCAGCAGCAGGATTTCTCCCTGCTCCTTGAACACGATCGAACGACCGCGGAAAAAGACGTAGGCTTTGACCTTGGAACCCTCCTTGAGGAAGTTCTCGGCGTGCTTCAACTTGAAGTTGTAGTCGTGGTCGTCGGTCTGCGGTCCGAAGCGAATCTCCTTGATCGTGACCTTCGCTTGGTTGGCCTTCAGCTCCTTTGCCTTTTTCTTTTGCTGGTAGAGGAACTTCTGGTAATCGGCGATGCGGCACACGGGGGGATCGGCTTTGGGCGAAATCTCGATCAGGTCGAGCTCCATCTCGTCCGCGAGCTTGAGTGCGTCGCGGATCGGGAGTACGACGGGCTGTTCGACGTTGTCGCCGACCACGCGCACCTGGGGTGCCGTGATCTCGTCGTTGATACGGTGCGGATTATCCGCTTTTTTCGGTTGAAAACCGGGTCTTGGAAGCCTCGGTTTCTGTGAATTGTTATTCCCGGGAGTCGATGGTCGCGGCGGGAATGGACGAGGTGGTGTTGCTATAGCTTTGTCCTCCTGAAATATTTAGTTAATACTTAGTTCTTTTGCTCCATTTTGTTGGCGTCGATCTCGTGGCTGACCAGATCGGTCATATAGTCGCGGAACGCTTCGAGGGTCATCTGTCCCTTGTCGCCTTCGCCCTGCGCACGAACCGATACCAGTCCTTCGGCTTCCTCCTTTTCGCCGACGATCAGCAGGTAGGGGATGCGCTTGAGCTCGTTGTCGCGGATCTTGCGGCCGATCTTCTCGTTGCGGTCGTCCACCTGCGAGCGGATGTCGTACTTGTTCAGGTAGGCGCTGACCTTCTCGGCGTAGTCGTTGAACTTCTCCGAAATCGGCAGCACGACCACCTGGTCGGGCGAGAGCCACAGCGGGAATTTGCCGCCCGTGTGCTCCAGCAGCACGGCTACGAAACGCTCCATCGAGCCGAACGGCGCCCGGTGGATCATGATCGGACGGTGCATCTTGTCGTCGGCGCCCTTGTATGTCAGATCGAAACGCTCCGGCAGGTTGTAGTCTACCTGGATCGTACCCAACTGCCACTTGCGGCCGATGGCATCGCGGACCATGAAATCCAGCTTGGGACCGTAGAAGGCGGCTTCGCCGTATTCGATGACCGTGTTGAGCCCCTTCTCCTTGGCGGCCTGGATGATGGCGTTTTCGGCCTTCTCCCAGTTTTCGTCCGATCCGATGTATTTCTCCTTGTTGTTGGGATCACGCAGCGAAATCTGTGCCGTATAGTTGTCGAACTTGAGCGTTTTGAAAATATAGAGCACGATGTCGATCACTTTTTTCGAACTCCTCGAGCAGCTGGTCGGGGCGTACGAACATGTGGGCGTCGTCCTGCGTGAAGCCGCGGACGCGCGTCAAGCCGTGCAGCTCGCCCGACTGCTCGTAGCGATACACCGTACCGAACTCCGCCAGGCGCACCGGCAGCTCCTTGTAGGAGCGGGGCTTCGAGCGGTAGATTTCGCAGTGATGGGGGCAGTTCATCGGCTTGAGCAGATACTCTTCGCCCTCGATCGGGGTGTGGATCGGCTGGAACGAGTCCTTGCCGTATTTGGCGTAGTGGCCGGAGGTCACGTACAGTTCCTTGTTGCCGATGTGGGGCGTGATGACCTGTTGGTAGCCGTACTCCTTCTGTACGCCGCGCAGGAACTGTTCCAGACGGTCGCGCAGGGCGGCGCCTTTGGGAAGCCACAGGGGTAGCCCTTGGCCTACGCGTTGCGAGAAGCAGAAAAGCTCCAGCTCCTTGCCCAGCTTGCGGTGGTCGCGTTTCTTGGCCTCCTCCATCATCGCCAAATACTCGTCGAGCATCGACTTCTTGGGGAAGGAGATGCCGTAAATGCGGGTGAGCATCTTGTTCTTCTCGTTGCCGCGCCAGTAGGCTCCGGCGACCGAGGTGAGCTTGATGGCCTTGATCAACCCCGTGTTGGGCAGGTGCGGACCCCGGCAGAGGTCGGTGAATGCGCCGTTGGTGTAGAACGAGATCGTGCCGTCTTCCAGGTCGCGGATCAGCTCCACTTTGTAAGGATCGCCCTTTTCGGTGAAGTTCTTCAGTGCGTCGGCTTTCGATACTTCCGTGCGGATGAGTTGTTCCTTGTTGCGCGAAAGTTCGATCATCTTCTTCTCGATGGTTTCCAGGTCGGCTTCGGTGATGGGCACGGGTGAATCCACGTCGTAGTAGAATCCGTTCTCGATCGCCGGGCCGATGCCGAACTTGATGCCCGGATAGACGAGCGCTTCGGCCAACAGGTGCGACGAAGTGTGCCAGAAAGTGTGCTTGCCTTCGGGGTCGTCCCACTTGTAGAATTTGATCGAAGCGTCCTCTTCGATGGCGCGGTTGAGATCGACGGTCGCGCCGTTTACCGATGCGGCCAGGGAGTCGGCAGCTAAACGAGGGCTGATACTCTCGGCGATCTGGTAAGCCGTAGTCCCTTTGGCAAACTCTTTGACGTTGCCGTCGGGAAAGGTGATTTTAATCATTTGTAAATTATTGTTTTGGGGCCTTCGGCGCTTCCACAATTACGAGACGGAATACACCTCCGGTTCGCCCGGTTTTACTGTTTTGCCTGCGGCTTTCCGGCGGGCTTGTCCGCGCAGGCGGATAGGGCCGGATTGTCGCTTATGCTTGTGACAAGGAACGTGCCGGGAAGCGGTTTCTTGTCCGGATCGGCTCCGTTGCCGTATGACACTATGCCTTGAATCGGCCGGGACCGTCGGGAGAGTGCGTGCCGTCCGATTTACGGAGCCGACTATCCGTTCGGTTTTCGGAGCCGCGTTCGGCCGGTTTAACTCTCTTTCTCCGTATCGGGCAGGTCCTTCACGGACAAGTCCCTTCCGCCCCTGTTCGCGCTCGGCGTGCGGCAGCGGGTTGCTCGTCCATTCGGCCCAGGCGCGGCGGTTGTTCACGATGTCCGTGGCCAGGTAGATGGCGTTGCGCATCGATTGCGGGTCGGCCTTGTCCTGTCCGGCGATGTCGAACGCCACGCCGTGATCGGGCGATGTCCGCACGCAGCCCAGGCAGGCCGTGAAATTCACCCCGTCGGGCGAGAGGGTCTTGAACGGCGTGAGTCCCTGATCGTGATACATGGCTAGTACTGCGTCGTAATCCCGGTAGTGGCCGCTGGCGAAGAATCCGTCGGCAGCGAAGGGGCCGAAAGCGAGTATGCCTTTTTCGTAAGCCTCATTGACTGCCGGTCGGATGATGTGTTCCTCTTCCGAACCGAGCAGACCGCCGTCGCCCGCGTGAGGATTGAGTGCCAGCACCGCGATACGGGGTTCGACGATGCCGAAATCCGCCTTGAGCGACGAACGCAGCTGTTCGAGCCGTGTGACGATCTTCTGCCGGGTCAGGTCGTGGCTGATCTCGGTGACCGGGATGTGGATCGTGACCAATCCCATGCGGAGCAGGTCGCTGCACATCATCATCAGGGGTTCGCCGCCCAGCTCGGCCGCCAGAAATTCGGTGTGTCCCGTATAGCGGAAGTCGTCCGACTGGATCGACTCCTTGTCGATCGGAGCCGTGACCAGTGCATCGAGCTGTTCGTCCCGCAGGTCGCGCACGGCGGCGTGGAGCGCCTCGGCTGCCGCCCGGCCCGCCTCCGGCGAGGCCGTACCCGGCTCGATCTTCGTTTCGTCGCCGCAGAGAATCAGGTTGATCTTGCCCCGGCGTATCTCGTGTATCGAAGAGGCGATATGGAAGGGGACGGGTTCCAGATCGGCGATGGTTTTCTGGTAAAATTCCGCCGCTTTCAGGGAGCCGTAGATGACGGGCGTGCAGAGTTCCGTCATACGCGGATCGGCGAAAGTCTTGAGAATGACTTCCCAGCCGATGCCGTTCGGATCGCCCTGCGTGATGCCTATTTTGAGTCTGTTTTCCGACATAAATAAAATTCTTTGTTCCGTTTTTCGCGCACGCGATCCGACGATGGAATCCGTCTTTTCGCTGTTTGCCGGGCGAAAACGCTCTGTTTCAATCTACAAATATAGGATATTTTTTCGGAGTTCGCGGATTTTGCGCCGAAATTATGACCGGATGTAAATTTTTTTGCCGAAAATTATGGGGGGAATTTTTTCTATCTTTCGGAAAGTTTTGAACCCATTAAATCGGAAGCGTATGAAAAAGTTGCTTTTTATCGGTGGTTGCGGCATTCTGCATAACCGCTTCGCCGGCCCAGAGTTATGAAGTGTTGTTGGCCCCGGTCGATTCCTGTTCCGTGCGTGGGGACCGGGCGATGGAGGCGAAAAAGTATGCCGAAGCGGAGCGTGAGTACCGGGAGGTGATCCGCCTTTTCGGGACATTGCCCGACAGTGTCCGGACGCAGCTCGACGAGTGGAATTACGGCGGCTATTTGAGAGGCGAATATTACAACTTGGCTTGCGCACAGTCCCGACTGAACAAACGCAGGGCGGCTGTGGCGAGCCTTGCGGCCTATGTCGATTGCGGGAACTGCGATTACTCCTGGATGATCGAGGATCCCGATCTGGACAATATCCGCTCCGAGAAGGGGTATGCGGAGATTGTAGAAAAAGCTCGTGAGCAGGGCGATTTCATGTGGATCTTGCGGCAGGCGGGCCCTTACGATTCCTCTGCGCCGACGGATTCTCTTCCCCGGTTCCGCTATGCCGATCCCAACGACCGCGATCTGGTGCGGGTGCGGGAGTATTTCAACTTGGACAGCATTGCCGGCAGCGGCGACGAACTGTCGAAGATCCGGAACCTGATGCACTGGGTGCACAATGCGGTACGTCACGACGGCAGTTCCCGCAATCCGACCTCTCGCAACGCGATCGATCTGATCGAGGTGTGCCGCAAGGAGAACCGGGGAATCAATTGCCGTATGATGGCTCAGGTGCTCAACGAGTGCTATCTGGCGATGGGTTTCAAGTCGCGCTTCGTGACCTGCATGCCCCGGAAGATGGTCAATGACTGCCACGTTATCAATGTCGTCTATTCCGCGACGCTCGACAAGTGGGTTTGGGTCGATCCCACGTTCGATGCCTACGTGGTCGATGAGAACGGGGTGATGCTTTCGATCCAGGAGGTTCGGGAGCGGATGCGCGACGGGCGTCCCTATTTCCTGAACGAGGATGCCAACTGGAACAACGAGTCGCCCCAGACGCAGAAACATTATCTCGATACCTATATGGCCAAGAACCTCTATTACCTGGTATGCTCCGACCGGAGCGAGTTCGACACCGAAACCTGGTACGAAGGCAAGCACCCGGTCTATTATGTCGCGTTGGTTCCGGAGGGCTATGATTGCGACCGGGAGTATCATTTCATGACGACCAACGACGACTGGTGCTGGGCATCGCCGTATGCGGAGTGATTTCGGTCCGCGTTGGTTCCGAGCCCTCTCCCGATCCTGCGTGAGAGGGTTTTTTAGTCGCTCGGAAACAGGAATGTATATTCTGTCGCTGGCCGGTGTGGGGCGTTTTTTAAGAATGGCGGAATGTGCGGGTGGAAATTTGTGCCCGGCTAAGAAATGGAGCGCTTGGGGGAGGGAGAAATTCCGATAGGTATTCCGGTCCTCCGTATCGCTGCCGTTCTTTTTCGGCTGTCTGTTGTCTGGTTTCCGATATATGTTCGCCCGGCGTCGGGCTTATGCCGTAGAACCGTCTGCGCTTGATGTTATTACTTCCCGTTTTTCCCGAAGTCGTTCGCCGAGGAGATAAAAATCGCTAAACTAAACATGCACCGATCACGGATTTGCCGGCTGAATGTCGATTCTCCGGTCCGGTTCTCTCTCGTCTTTCGGACTTGTCTTATCTCTTTGTGCTCGTTTGGCGGCGGAATTCGGCGCAGACGACAGCTGTGGCGATCGCTACGTTGAGCGATTCCGAACCGGTGCGATCGGCGGGATAGGGCGGGATGAACAGTTTGTGCGATACGTGTCGTGCGGCGGCCGGAGCGATCCCCTGGCCTTCGTTGCCCATCAGGACGATCCCGCCCGGCGTAAGGGGTGTCGAGTAGATGTTTTCTCCCTCGAGGAAAGTCCCGTAAACGGGAATGTTCCGCTGCCGGGCCTGTGCCAGGTACGGTTCGAGGTCGGTGTAGTGGACCTTGACCCGCAGGATGGCCCCCATGGTCGCCTGCACGACCTTCGGGTTGTAGCAGTCGGCGGTCGTTGGGGAGCAGACGATCTCGGGAATGCCGAACCAGTCCGCCAGGCGGATAATCGTGCCCAGGTTGCCCGGGTTCTGCACCTGGTCGAGCGCCAGCACCAACTCCCGCTGGGCCGTATCGGGCCGGAAGGGATGATGCGGGATTTCGACCAGCGCCAGCGAATCCGACGGGGTCTTCAGCAGCGAGAGCCGCTCCATTTCACGCGGGGACACGGTTTCGACTTCGCCGCCCTCGAAAAGCCCTTCCAGGGCGAATATCTTGCGGACGCGCAGGGCGGAGGTGCGCAGCTCCCCGATGAACTTGTGTCCTTCGGCTACGAACAGTCCGTGTTCGGTGCGGCTGCGTTTGTCGGCCAGCGAGCGGACGAGTTGTATTTCGGCTTTGGTCATGGTTGCTGCCGTTTTTCGATCGTGAATGTTGTGCCTTCGGTGGCCGGGCGGGTATCGGGAAATACCGTGCGGGCCTCTTCGACCAGAACGCTCTCTTCCTTGTAGCGGGACGAGTAGTGTCCGATTACGAGCCGTCCGGCGCCGGCTTTGAGGGCGATGCGGGCCGCTTCGACCGCAGTGGAGTGGCCCCGCTCGCGGGCGATCTTGTGCTCGGCATGGGCGTAGGTCGCTTCGTGGTAGAGCAGATCGGCCCCCTCGACGAGTTTTGCCGCTTTGGGCGACCAGCTCGTATCCGAGAGATAAGCGTATGAACGTGGCGCGTAAGGCCGGTAGGTCAGTTCCGCATTGGGGAGCGTGTCCCCGTTGTCGAGCAGAATATCTTCGCCCCGCTTGGCGGCCGTGATCCGGGCGATCGAGAGTCCGTATTCCGTGATTTTCTCCTTGCGGACGTTCAGCGGGGGCTGTTTCTCCCGGAACAGGTAGCCGGAGGTGGGGATGCGGTGGCGCAGGGGAACGCTCCACACCTCGAGCGTGCGGTTTTCGAACAGCAGGGCGTGCCGGGTCGTATCGACTTCCACCCATTCGATTTCGTAGGGCAGTTGCGTGTCGAAGTAGCGCAGGTGGCATCCGAGCATTTCGCCCAGCGGCGCGGGACCGAAAATCTTGAGCGGCGTGCGGCGTCCGTAGAGCCCCAGCGTCGAGATCAGCGGAAAGAGTCCGAAGACATGGTCGCCGTGCAGATGGGAGATGAATACCGCCCGCAGTTTCAGCGGATTGATTCCGTAGCGGAACATTTGCTGTTGTGCGCCCTCGCCGGCATCGACCAGGTAGTGCTGTTCGTGTACCTTGACGATCTGTGCCGACGGATGTCGGTCGGGCGTAGGTTTGGCCGAGGCCGAACCTAATATGGTTACGCTGAAACTCATCTCTTTTCGATTTTATGGGGCATCTTTCGCCCTTCCTCGTCCTCCCCGAAAGGGAGATACTTGAAGTATATTCCTTCCGTGTCGTCCGTCGTCATGTCAAAATCTGCACCCCTAAAATCAAAAAGGGTTGCAGGGAATGGATACCTTCCGTTCTTCTTCGTCCTTTCCGAAAAGGGTGACAGCCGCGTCGAAACCCATGCTGCAGGAATTGGAAGGAGTTCGAGGGTTTCCGTGTTCTCCGCCTGCCGGTTTTGCAAGACCGGGTTTCGAACGGTCGGAAACCGTCCGGCTGTCGGGGATGAAGAAAGGGAACGGCTTGTGCGCACTCGTTCCCTTTCTTGAATAGAAATTACTGCAGCAGGAAACGTTCGCAGTCGAGAGCGGCCATACAGCCCGAGCCGGCGGCCGTAATCGCTTGGCGATAGTGGGGATCCTGCACGTCACCGGCGGCGAAAACGCCTTCGACGCTGGTGCGGGAGCTGCCCGCTACGGTTTTGATATAACCTTCGGCGTCGAGTTCCAGTTGGTCTGCGAAAATCTCCGTGTTGGGATGGTGCCCGATCGCCACGAAGAAGCCAGCGATGTCGATTTTGGTTTCCGTGCCTTTGTTGTCGCGCAGCAGGGCGCCTGTTACGCCGGTTTCATCGCCCAATACTTCGGCCGTGTTGTGCTCGAAGAGGACTTTGATGTTCGGGGTGTTCATTACCCGCTCCTGCATGGCTTTCGAAGCCCGCAGGTAGGGCTTGCGGACGATCAGATATACCTGGCGGCAGATCGAAGCCAGGTAGGTGGCCTCCTCGCATGCCGTATCGCCGCCTCCGACGACCGCTACGTCCTTCTTGCGGTAGAAGAATCCGTCGCAGGTGGCGCAGGCGCTGACGCCCATGCCCTTGAATTTCTCTTCGGAGGGCAGTCCCAGGTATTTGGCTGCGGCGCCGGTCGAAATGATCAGGGCTTCGGCTTGGATCTCCTTCTCTCCGTTCACGATGACGTGGAACGGGCGCGAGGAGAGATCGACGCTGGTAATGACGCCCGGGCGGATATCCGCCCCGAAGCGCAAGGCCTGCCGGCGCATGTTATCCATGAGTTTGGGGCCGTCGATGCCTTCGGTGAAACCGGGGAAGTTTTCGATTTCGGTGGTGGTGGTGAGCTGTCCGCCCGGCTCGATCCCTTCGTAGAGTACCGGCGAGAGGTTCGCCCGGGAGGTGTAGATCGCAGCCGTATAGCCCGAAGGGCCGCTGCCGATGATCAGACATTTTACGTTTTCCATAGAGTATTTTTTGTTAAGTTATTAAGCTTCGACGTATTCGTTTTCTTCGATGTAGCGCGGTGTGAATCCGCCGACGATGCGTCCGTTGTAGTCGGCAAGCGCCCAGAGCCCTTCGCTCCGAATGCGAGAACAGCCCGTGTAGGGGTTGTAATCGACGATTTCGTAGCGGGGTTCGATCACGTAGTGTCCCCGTTTGTCGATCAGGCCCATGCCCTGTGCGGTCTGGACTTCGGCGCGTCCTTCGCGGAAGTCGGCGGCCCAGACGAATTGCGGCGCGATAACCGGTCGGTTTTCGGTATCGACGAACCCGTAGCCGGTTTCGTCTTCCACACGAACCAGTTGATCGGACATCTCGCCCACGAACAGATGTCCCGGAAATTCGGGCAGCGTGGTGTAGCGGGACGGTTCCGCGTCGCAAAGCATTTGCCCCTTGCCGCCCTGTTCGCGCACGAACTGACGCAGACGTTCGAATCCTTCGGCGTCGTGTCCTTCGCCGAAACGGGCGAAATGGTACCGGACGGGAATCAGTCGTCCGTCGGAGGTGACGTAGAGGTTGCCGGGTTTGAGATTGTTGTGGCTGAAGCCCAGCTCGGACAGTCCCGCCTCCAGTTTATCGAGCGCCGACCGCAGGGATTCGGCATCGAACTCTGCGGCGCAGACCGAAAGGGGGCGCCCTTCGGGCAGCCGATGCAGCACCACATCGCAGGTGCGGGTCGTCCCGGTGTCGTCCGTGTAGGTCATTTCGTCGCGCAGGATCGTGTATTCGGTAAGCAACGGTGTCCGGAGGTACCGAAGCCGGGCCGCTGTCTGTTCGACGGCGAAGATCGAGGCTGTCGAGAGCGGGAAGCAGAGCAGGTATTTCCGGCTCTGCCATTCGATTTCCGCTTCGGCGAAGCGACTGGTGCGCGACAGGGCTACTCCTCCCGTCGCCGTCCGGCGGGGATGGCAGTCGCGGAGCGTCGAAAAGGCCAGATCGGGAGCCTGGAGCGCTTCGGTGAAGTTATAAAGGGTGGGAACGGTCATCTTTTTACTGTATTTTGATGCTGATCGAGCCGATGTTGAGGATGGCGATGAGTTCGGCGATCGACGTGTTGTAACTCATTCCCCGGAAGGGTGGTTTGGCCAGATCGCCCCGCACCTGTCGGATCGCCTCTGAAAGCTCTTCGGGCATCGGACTCGAACAGTCGTGCAGCAGTCTTGCGTAGCGGTTGTCGGCGGGAATCTCCTCTTCGGTCGGAAAGAGCAGCGAACGTGAGTCGGACGTGGTGGCGATATGGATGTTGATCAGGAGCACCTTGCCGTCGGTGGTTCCGATGGTGCGGATCTTTTCGCAGATCGCGAGCTGTTCGCGCTGGTCGCAGTCCGAGGCTTCCCCGTCGGTGATGTTGAAGACGATGGGCGGAAAACTTTCGCTGTGGGCCGGATTCGTGCACCACGCTTGTGTCAGGTCGCGGATTTGCAGCAGCGCTTCGTACATGGGTGTCTGTCCGACCGCTTTCGGAGCGATCCAGGCCGGCATCGAAATCTTGCGGAAGGTGGCTTCGCCGTCCGGCATGCGGCGCTCCACGACCGTTTCTGCGAAATCGACGGGCAGAGCGGCCAGCCGCGATACCGGAACCAGCGGCTCCGGATCGTTCAGCAGCGATACGATTCCGTCGCCCGAATAGCCCAATACCGCGATGTCGTAGTAGTCGCGCACCTCGTCGCTGCGCCGGGCCCGTTCGATGAGTTCGAACAGCAGCCGGTTGGTGACTTCGGCGACGGCTTCGGCCTTGGTGGTCTGTCGTCCCCGGAACAGGAGTTTCTCCGCCATCGAGCCGGATTGGTCGATGGCCAGGATGAAGGCTGTGCGGTGGCTCCGCGTGATACTTTGGGTGTACATTATCGGATTCCTCTTACGGTGTGGTAGTCCTGCATTTTCTCCTCCTCCGAATCGGCATCCACGCCGTATCCGACGGCCATGGCGGGCGAGCAGTCGCGGGCCCGGTCGTCTTCGGCGGATTTACGGAGTGTTTCGCGGGTTCGCTCTCCGGCTGTCATGGCTTCTGCGATCTCTTCTGGGGAGGGAGCGTGTCCGAGCAGTTGCACGAGCACCCCTTCCGCCCAACTGCGGGCGTAATGGTCGTAGTCGGCGGCTATCCGGCCGAATGCCCGGTCGATGCCTTCCAGCGAATCGATGCCGCCGTTCGCAATGGCGTCGAGGATGCGTTTCACCTCCCGGCGGGGAACGTATTGCCCCGCCACATCGTTCCAGCGGCCCGTGCCGTCCGCACGACCCGGTTCGCCGTTTCGGAGCATTGCGCCGAGCGAGGCGACGATCGCCTTATTGTAGAGCTTCAGGCCCCTTTGCAGCTGCGTGGAGCGGATCAGGGCGTGGTTGTGGACATAACTCTCCGCGTCGGGGTGCGCTTCCGCCAGCGAGTTGAGGGTATTGACCGCATCGATCATTCCTCCGGCCAGATAGGGGTTGTCCTCCTCGAAGTTGATCCGGTCGCGTTTGACGGTGCGCCGGTCGCGTTCGGGCCATTTCCCGATGTCGCGCACGGTGCCGTAGCTGGTGAGGTTGGCGCCCGGCATCAGCGCCGAACGTCCGTCCTGTTCCACCAGGTAGGAGAACGGAAACGCCGAGGTGTCGTGATGCTGCGTATGGCGGCCCAGGACCAGCGTAAAGGGTCCTTCGATGGCCGGAGCCATGATGTAGGTGCCGCTGCCGAATTTGCAGCCCCGCAGGTGGACGGACTGGTGCACTGCGCCGCTCTTGAAGAGGTGGTTGCTCTGGTTGGCGCCGCTGCCGGCGTTGAAGAACGAGAACATTCCGGCGATCAGCAGCGAGGATTTGTGGTGCGAAACGGTGTAGGGACCCGCGAAGATCGAAACGGCCTCTCCGTTTTCGCAGTGGCTGTTGGCGAAAAAGAGCGAATCGACGGCCGTGAAGTGTTTGTCCAGCGTGCAGCATTCGCCGGCGAAGCAGCGTTCGAGAAGCGTGCCGCCGTCAATGCGGGCTCCTTCTGCGGCGATGAAATCGCGGGCCTGGACGTCGATGCCGACATAAGCTCCGGCGCAGACCGTGCCGTTTTCCAACAGGGATGCTCCGTCGATCGTCGCTCCTTTCCCGATATTGACCTCCCGGATGAAACGGGCGCCGGTGATGCGTGCGTGCGGACCGACGGTACCGAGGGTGTCGCGGCGTTCTGCGGCGTAGCGTTCGATCATTCGTTCGATGGCTTCGACAGCCTCGGGGCGATAGCGATAGACGGCCAGGATGTAGGCGGTCTGGGCGGTGAGTCGGTCGTAGATCCGTACGGTACGTCCGCCGTTCTCGTTGATGGCGGCGACCCGGACTCCGTTGCCGAACGAGGATTCGCGGCGGCATTCGAGCGCCGTAACCCCTTCGATCAGCGCCTCTTCGCCGATGCGGTAGTTGCGTATGGTGCAGCGGCGCAGCCGTGCTCCCCGCCCGATCTGTACGCGTCCTTCGAGCCGACAGCCCGAAAGTTGGGCCGGGGTGAAGTCTTGTGCGACTTCGATGGCATCCCAATTTTCCGCGCTGTTTCCGGCGGCCGTGAGCGCCTCGATTTCGGCCGGTGTCGGTTTTCTGTATTCCGTCATGTCGTCGTTGCGATTCGAAATATTGAAGACAAAGATCGTGAAAGGTGAGGGCAATCGTGCGGGCTTGCACGCAAAGATTGCCGAACTGCCTCCGATCTTCTGCAAAGATAGCGAAAGCCGAGAGAAAACGGGAACTTATTCCCGGTTTTCCGAGGCGCATCCTATCTAAAACTATGTCAAAGATAGCGAAAGGTGGACGGCAAGCCAAACATCCCTTTTAGTTTCTTTTTTTGCGTGGCAGAGTTCACGAGTGCCCTCTGCTTCGCTTCGACCGTCGGTTGTCCGAACTTGTCCGAGTCGCCTTCTATCTTTTGCAAAGATAGTCAAAGCGACGGGCAATCGAAAATTTATTTTTCGGATTGCCGCGAAACAACCCTGTCGGAACAGGTATTCTTCGGATAAAGATAGTTGTTCGCCGTCAAATATGCAAGGTGGTTCGGGGTTCCTTGCGGCCGATGGCCAGACGTTGTCCGTCGCGGACGACGATCGCCCGGCCGTTTGCGAACGGTTTTACCGCGTTGCAGTCCGAACAGTCGATCGCTACGGCACCGGTGGGGTCGATGAAATGCCAGCAGCGTTCCGTGCGGACGGCGGCCAAGCCTTCGGAGAAGTCGAAACCGGCGTCGTATATGGGTGGGATCAATTCCCGTTCTCTGATTTTGAAACCCCACAGTCCGTCCCGGACGAAGAGTTCGCCCCGGTCGGCCGGAGTTTCGGGCCCGCAAACGGCGTATCGGACGAGCGGCTTCAAGTTCGGCAGGCGCATCAGCGGGGATTCGAGCAACCGGGCGATGCGATAGCGGACGGCGTCGCCCGCCTTTTCGAACAGTGCGAGGCATTCTGCGTGGGCCGCACAGCCGTGCCGGACGATTTCCCGGGGCGAGAGCAGCAGTCCCTCTCCCCGGTTGTAGCGGGCGAGCAGTCCGGGTTCGAGCGCCAGCGCGTGCAGGGTCGTGGAGATCGTGGCGATGGAGTAGTCGTCGATCGACGCGTCGAAATCCTCCGCCGTGCGTCCGGGGTGCTGGTAGGCTGCCGTGCCCAGTTCGGGACTTTTCTCTCCGGCGAAGACGGGAAGAAACATCGCATCGAAATCCACCGGACGGAGCGTGCCGCTCTCATCCAGCAGAATATTTTCGGGTTTCAGGTCCCCGTGCGCCCAGTCGCTTTCGAGAAGTTCCAGCGCCAGGCGGTCGAACTGTCGGGCCAAGTTGCTGAGGTGCGCTTTGTCGCCGGAGCCGGCGCCCCGCATAACGGCTTCGTAGAGCGTGATTCCTTCGATCCAGTCGTCCACGACCACGTCGCACCACTCGCCCTGCCCGTCGGCCTGCCAAACGTAAAGCTCTTGCCGCAGGAGTTTCTCTTGATAGATCGCTTCGAGGTGCTCCATAGGCCGTGTGTAGCATTTGAGCATTTTGTACCGGCTGCCGCAGCGGATTTTGAAAACCACCGCGCTGTTGCCGACCCAGCGCAGGGGTTCGCCGTCCGAAGAACGGCACACTTCGATTTCTCCCAGCGTGCGGGTCAGCCCATAGGGATCTTGAAGAGCCTCGATGAATTGGCGGATCGAATGGAGCATGGATAACAGGATGAAGGGAAGATAAAAACAAGTGGAAAACCGAAGGCTCTCCACTTGCAGGATTGAAGAAAAGCGTACGGGAACGCTTTTCCGGTGTCGGATTAGTGGCAGCAGCCCTCGCCGCAGCCTCCCTTGTGGTCGCTGCAACCTCCCTCATGATCGCCGCAGCCGCCGTCGCAACCGCAGCTGCAGCCGCCTGCCGATTGCAGGTCTTCGGGCGTTACGTCGCGTACCGAAACGACCTCGACCTCGAAATTGAGGGTCTTGCCGGCCATCGGATGGTTGAAGTCCATTTTCACGGTCTCTTCGCCCACCTCCTTGATGGTACCGATCATGCGGTTGCCCTGTGCATCGCTCATCGGCACCTGCGAACCTGCGAAGAGGATGTCTTCGGCCAGCTTGCCGTCCACCATGAATGTATTTTTAGGCAGATCGACGATCGCTTCGGCGATCACCTCGCCGTAACCGTCCTTCGGAGAGAGCGTGAAGGCAACCTTCTCGCCCGGCTCTTTGCCCAGGATCGCCTCCTCGAATTTGGGGAGCAGCATGCCTGTTCCGCAGATGAACTCGAGGGGAGCGCCCGGCTGGGACTGGTCTGCGATTGCGCCGTCAACGGTCAGTTTGTAATCGACCGCTACCATTTTGTTTTTTTCTACTTTCATTGTTTTCAGAAAATTATTTGAGTGTAATTGTGACAAAGATACGATTTTCGCCCGGATTTTGCAATCGGGATGAAATAAACGGATTTATACATTGTATTATTAACGCGAAAACGATGAAAAAATTATTCTTCGCATGGATCATGGCGCTGTGGTGCTTCCCCGCAGTATTCGCGCAGAGCGGGCAGGGGATTCGTTATCAGGGAGAGGTCGGTGTGGGGACCGCTTTCGGAGTAGGATCGAACGCCTACGACCGTTTCGTCCTGGAAACCGTCCACGGCGTGCGCATCGGCCCGCGACTGTTCGTCGGCCTGGGTGTGGCCTGGAACTACTATTCCGCCCGGGGAGATATGCCGGACGATAGTTTCAGGGAGTACACCGACGGAGGCCGTTCGTTCGTCCCGATTTTCGCCGATATGAAGGTTTATTTCCTCGACCGGCGGATTTCCCCCTATCTGAAAGTGGATATCGGTTACGGCATCCACAAGCACGGCGGTATTTATGCTGCGCCGGCCGTCGGTGTGAAATTCGGTTTGGGGAGTGTCCTGGCACTGAACATCGACTTCGGATTCCAGGTGCAGCAGCAGACTGCTCCCGACACTTCGAGCGGTCTGGGAGGTATCGTCCTGCGTGCCGGGTTGAGTTTTTAGGCTCGAATCCTTCGGGGTGAAATAAAAAGGAGGGGCGCAGTCCGCGTCCCTCCTTTTTCATGCAGAGTCCCGGTTTATTCCGTGCAGCGGCAGACCAGATTGCGGTCGCCGTAGCCGTTGTCGATCTTCGATACGTAGGGGAAGAATTTCGACTCGCGGATGAAGTCGAGCGGGAACGCTGCCTTTTCGCGCGTGTAGGGATGCGACCATTCGCCGCAGATTTCGGCAGCCGTGTGGGGAGCGTTCACCACTACGTTGTCCGCTTCGCCCGAAGCGGCGGCCTCCTCGCATTCGCGCTTGATCTGGATGAGCGTGGCGATGAAGCGGTCCATTTCGGCCTTCGGCTCCGACTCCGTAGGCTCGACCATCAGGGTTTCGTGTACCGGGAAGGAGAGCGTCGGGGCGTGGAAGCCGTAGTCCATCAGACGATGGGCGATGTCGCCGCAGTCGATGTTGTAGTCTTTCTTGAAGTGGGTCAGGTCGAGAATCATCTCGTGACCCACGCGGCCCGTTTCACCCGAATAGTAGGTGCGGTACTCCGATTTGAGGGCCGACGACATGTAGTTGGCGTTCACGATCGCCATCTCGGTAGCCGCTTTCAGACCTTCGCCGCCCAGCATCTTGATGTAACCGTAGGTGATCGGGAAGAGCATGGCCGAACCCCAGGGTGCCGATGCCACGGCCGTGATGCCTTCGTCGCCGCCGGTGGGGACGATCGAATGCGAGGGGAGGAACTTGCGGAGGTGCTCCGCCACGCAGATCGGACCTACGCCCGGGCCGCCGCCGCCGTGAGGCATTGCGAAGGTCTTGTGCAGGTTCAGGTGGCAGACGTCCGCACCGATGTAGCCGGGGTTCGTGAGGCCTACCTGGGCGTTCATGTTGGCACCGTCCATATATACCTGTCCGCCGGCGTCGTGTACGGCATCCACGATTTCGCGGATGCGGCTCTCGAATACGCCGTGCGTCGAGGGGTAGGTGATCATCATGCAGGCCAGCTCCGAGCTGTGCTCCTGGGCTTTGGCCTTCAGGTCCTCCACGTCGATATTGCCGTTGGCGTCGCAGCCTACCGTGACGATCTTCATGCCGGCCATCGCTGCCGAAGCGGGGTTGGTACCGTGTGCCGACGAGGGGATCAGGACGATGTTGCGGTAGCCCTGGCCCCGGCTCTGGTGGTAGGCGCGGATCACCATCAATCCCGTGTATTCGCCTGCGGCACCCGAATTGGGCATCAGCGAGCAGGCGGCGAAGCCGGTGATGGTCGCCAGGTCGGCGGCCAGCCCGTCGATCAGTTCGCGGTAGCCTTCGGTCTGGTCGGCGGGAGCGAACGGGTGCATGTTCTGGAACCCGGCGAGCGACAGGGGCTGCATGAGGGCTGCGGCGTTGAGTTTCATGGTGCAGGAGCCGAGCGAGATCATCGAATTTGCCAGCGAGATGTCGCGCAGCTCGAGGCGTTTGATGTAACGCATCAGGTCGCTTTCGCAGCGGTAGGTATTGAAGACGCGTTCGGTCAGGAACTCCGACTGGCGCAGGATCGCGGCCGGGATGGTAATCTCCTCCGACAGTTTGACGGCCTTGGCTTTTTTGCCTTTGGCCTCGGCGAAGATGGCGATTACCTCGTTCACCTCCTCGGGGGTGGTCACGTCGTCGAACGAGAAACGAACCCGATCCTCCGAAGGATAGAAGAAGTTGATGCCGCGTTCGAGCGCCAGCGACTGTACGACGGCGGCTTCCGCCTCTACTTCGAGCGTGTCGAAGAAGTTCTTGGCCGCCAGTTTGTAGTCCATCGCTTCGAGCGCCTTGGCTACCGTTACGGCTGCCGTGTGGGCCGTCTTGGCCGAGCGGCGCAGACCTTCGGCGCCGTTATAGACGCAGTAGAAGCCGACCATCGAAGCCATCAGCGCCGTAGCGGTGCAGATGTTCGAGGTGGCACGCTCGCGCTTGATGTGCTGTTCGCGGGTCTGGAGCGCCATGCGGAGCGCACGGTTGCCCAGACGGTCGATCGATACGCCGATGATGCGGCCCGGCATGTTGCGCTTGTACGCTTCGCGCGTGGTCATGTAGCCGGCGCTCGGGCCGCCGAAGCCCATCGGAATACCCAGACGCTGCGTCGTGCCGACGACGATGTCGGCCCCCCATTCGCCCGGAGCCTTCAGCAGGGCCAGCGACAGCAGGTCGGCAACAGCCGTTACCAGGGCGCCTTTGGCATGGGCCGCTTCGGTGAAGGCGGCGTAGTCGCGCACCTCGCCGTTGGCGGCGGGGTACTGTACGATGGCGCCGAACTCCTTGCCGGTGAATTCATATGTATTGTAGTCGTCGATCACCAGTTCGATGCCGAACGGCTCGCTGCGGGTGATCAGTACGTCGAGCGTCTGGGGGAAGATGTTGCGATCGACGAAAAGCTGGTTGCGTCCCTCCTTGACCGCTTCGCGCGAGCGGAGCGAGAACATCATCAGCATCGCTTCGGCGGCTGCGGTGCCTTCGTCCAACAGCGAACAGTTGCCGATCTCCATGCCTGTCAGCGAAATGACGGCGGTCTGGAAGTTCAGCAGCGCCTCGAGGCGTCCCTGCGAAATCTCGGCCTGATAGGGAGTGTACGAAGTGTACCAAGCGGGGTTCTCGAAGACGTTGCGCGTGATGGCGGCCGGTACGGCGCAGGGGTAGTAACCCATGCCGATGAACGAACGCAGGGTGCGATTCTTGGCTGCGAGGGCCTGGATGTGATTCGCGAATTCGTATTCGCTCATGCCCTGGGGCAGGGCGAGCGGCTGTTTCAGGCGGATAGACTGAGGAATGACCTGTGCGATGAGCTCATCGACGGATTTGACGCCGATCACGGCGAGCATCGCTTTCAAATCCTCGGGATTGGTGACGCCGATATGGCGGTCGGAAAATTTATCAAACATAGGATTTTGAGAATGATTTTTTATGATTTGTAATTCGAATTTATTCGTTCGGGATCAATATTTGAAACTGCTGCCTCCGATGAACTCCCGCAGGAGCGACGTGGGCGGGATCTCTTCGGGAGAGATCGGGATGAAGTTGTCGAGGAACTTGAGCATGCGTTTGGCCTCGCCGTATTCGGGAACCGTGTCGGGGACTTCCCGCAGGATCGGTTCGGCGAAGCGGCGCAGGACCGAGATTTCGTAGAAGAGCGACGAGTTGAACATCACGTCGGCATTCTCCTGGTAGGGGAAAATGTGCTTTTCCTCGCCCCGGCGGACGCTTTCCCAGCGGGCGAGCGTCGAAAGGGCGTCGTTGCCCCGCGTGCGGTAGTCGCGCGTCAGGCGGCGCAGCAGCCGGTTGTCGGAGGTGGCGATGCGCGACACGTTGTCGAGGGCGACCGAGGTGAAGCAGGAAACGTAGATCTTGAATTTCCGGGATTCGGGAACGCCGGGCGTCAGGGCCGGGTTCAGTCCGTGGATGCCTTCGACGATCAGTACCGACCGCTCGTCGAGCTGCAAGGGGTTGTCGTGCCACTGGCGGGTGCCGGAGATGAAGTCGTAACGCGGAATATCGACGCTCTCGCCCCGTTCGAGGCGTTTCAGATGGTCGTTGAACTGTTCGAGGTCGATCGCTTCGAGTGCCTCGTAGTCGTACTCTCCGTTTTCGTCGCGGGGCGTCTTTTCGCGGTCCACGAAATAGTCGTCCAGCGAGATCAGTACCGGGTTGAGTCCCAGGACCCGGAGCTGTACGCCCAGCCGCTTGGCGAAGGTGGTCTTGCCGCTGGACGAAGGGCCTGAAATCAACACCAGCCGCACGCCCCGTTCGCGGTTGGCCTCCGCGACGCAGCCGGCCACCTGGGCCAGCTTGTTTTCGTGGAACGCCTCTGCGATCTTGATCAGCTCGCTGGCGTCGCCCGCGAGAACTTTCGAGTTGAGCTGTCCGACGGTCGGAACGCCCATGATCTCCACCCACGACTGGTATTGGTGGAAGACGTCGAACATCTTCTCCTGGTGGACACTCTGATGCAGTCGCGTCGGGTCGGTCCGCAGCGGCAGGGCGATGAAGAAGCCGTTGTAATAGGAGTGCAGGTCGAACTGCGGAGTGTAACCCGTCGAAGGGGTCAGGGCTCCGTAGAAATAACCCGGCAGGGAGTCGATCGTATAAATTTTGCTGTATAACCTCGGCCGGGAGTCGAGCAGGGCGATTTTATCGGCCATTCCGAACCCTTCGTAGATTTTGCGGGCCGTGTCGGTGAGCATCTTCACCCCCTGGATCGGCAGGTTGCGGTCGATGATCCCTCGCATGCGGGCCTTGATCGCGTCGAGGTGTTCGGCGGGAATCGGTCCGAAGCCCGATATTTCGCAGTAGAAACCGCTTGCCCCCAGCGAGTGCCGGATGTAGAGCGTGCGGTCGGGAAACAGCTCCCGGACCGCCTTTTGCAGGATGAACGAGATCGTGCGCTGATATACCCGGATTCCTTCGAAGGAGGTGATGTCGATGAACCGGACCGTTACCGGCTTGTATATTCTGTAGTTGAGTTCCTTGATGCGGTTATTGACATAGGCGGCCAGGAACGGATGCGGCCCGTCGAGCCGGAGCTGCCGTTCGACTTCGAGCAGGGTCGTTCCCATCGCGACCTCGATCGTCCGTCCTGCGTTTTCGCAGATGACCGGAAGGGTGTCTGACATATTTTTGTTCATAAATCGCGTAAAAATACAATTATTTCCTAACTTTGACAAACGTAAACTCTATTTGTGATGAAAAAAATCTTCTTGGGTATTTCGCTGTTGCTGCTGTGCGGCGTTGTGTGCGTGCGCACCTCGTGAAAAAAGTAGTTATCATATTATCAACGAACGATATACATGCCCAAATCCAGAATTTTCCGCAGTTGGCGACGGCCGTTGCCGAGTGTCGGGACACGGCGTCGGTGATCCTGGTCGATGCCGGCGACCGCTGGACGGGCAATGCCTATGTAGATCAGGCCGAGGGGCGGCGTCCCGTGTTGGAGCTGATGAACGAGCTGGGGTACGACGTGGCCACGCTCGGCAACCACGAGTTCGACGTGGGGCAGCAGACGTTGGCCGAAGCGATCGGTTATTGCCGTTTCCCGGTGATCTGCGCCAACATGGTCAGCGAGAACTCGCCGATTCCGCAGTTGAAACCCTATGTCATTCTCGATCGCGAAGGGGAGAAGTTCGCTTTCGTCGCTGCGGTGACCAATTACGGGTACAACAACCATCCGGACGGCCACGACGCCATCTTCGAGGGGTTGCGTTTTACGGATGCCGTGCAGACGCTCGAGGAGTACGAATACCTGCGCGACAGTTGTCAGGTGCTGGTGGCGCTGACGCACATCGGTTCGAAATACGACCGGGAACTGGCCGACGAAGCCTCGGAATACGACCTGATTATCGGCGGACACAGCCACGAGCGGATCAACGAGGTGGAGGACGGCGTGCTCATCACGCAGACGGGCCGCAACCTGAACATGGTGGGGGTTACCGAGGTGCGACTGCGAGGCAAGGAGATCCGGTCCCTGTCGTTCCGGCTGGTTCCGCTGGCCGACTACGCGCCCGACCCGGTTTATCAGGAGATGGTCGAGACCTACCGCAACAATCCGGTGTTGAAGGAGAAGGCTGGAGAGCTGACCGCTACGGCCGACAAGGTGGGGGTGGCCAACATCTTCCTCCAGGCGCTCAAACGCAAGTCGGGCAGCGACGTGGCTTTTTACCACTACGGGGGGATTCGCCGCGACAGCCTTTCGAAAGGCGACCTGACACGGAGCGACATATATGACCTGGATCCTTTCATTTCTTCGGTCAGCGTGATGGAGATGACGCCCGAACAGATGAGCAAAATGGTGCTGACCAAATACAACGACACGGTCAATAAGGGCGAGTCGCATCGGATCGACCTCTTCTCGACCGCACCGTACGTGATCCGTACCGACGGGTACGATGCGGTCGAGGTGATCTTTCCCGGGTTGGTGTCCGGCCGTAAATACAAGGTGGCGATGGGCGACTATGTTTTCAAGAATTACCAGGGACTCGAATATACGAACGGCGAGACTACGCAGTGGCTCGTGCCCGACGTATTGATGGAATACGTCGCCAACGGCGGCAAACCCCTCGCACCCGACAATACGCTCCGGCAGTCGGTCGCAGGTCGGCACGATGACCGGGAGAACCACGACGATCGTGACGACGATTGATCCGGTCCTTTCATCGAAGGACGGGGATCGGTGAGTCGGGTATTATGCGCCGGTGCGGTCGGGCTCCGGCATTTTGTTGGCGGCGGGGAGCTGGGGGTCGGCCGAAACGGTCGGATTTTCCGAGGCGTTTCGGCGCAAGTGTCCGGCTTGTCGGTTGTGTCTTGCACGGTATTTGCCCGGAATGCAGGGAAACCGCGACGGTTCGGCAGGTTGCCGGATCCGCAGGCGGCAGCTTCTTTAGCGTATGGTGCAAGCGACTCCGTTGAATCTTTTGGTGAAGTCCCATTTGGCGTTGCTGTTGTGCAACATCATCTGGGCATGCGACTATCCCTTTTACAACCTCGTGCTGTCGAAGTACGTGGCCCCGATCGCGCTGGTTACCGCTTCGCTTTGCGCGGCGGCACTTTTCTCGCTCGTTCCTTTGCTTTGGAGCAAGGCCCGGCCGATCGCCCGCAAGGACATCAAAACGATGATCGGTGCGGCCCTGCTGATCGGCGTAATCCGCAAGGTGCTGCTCATGTACGGTTTGTCCCGCACGTCGCCCATCGACGGATCGATCATCGACACGATCACGCCGCTGCTGGTACTGCTTATTTCCGTGGTGCTCGGTATCGATAAATTCACGCGCCTCAAGATCGCCGGTCTGGTGTTGGGCATGGCAGGTGCGGTGGGTGTCGTCCTGCTGGGAGCCAGCGGCGGACATACGCACTCCGGACTAGTCGGCAACCTGATGATCGCGGGCTGCGCCCTGGCTACTTCCTGCTACATGGTCTGGTTCAAAAAGTTGATCGCCAGGTACGATGTCGTCACCATGTTGCGCTGGGTCTATTGTCTGGCGGCGCTGATGGTACTTCCGTTCGGTGCCCGGGAGTTGGTGCATACCGATTTCGCGGCGATGGATACCGACATCCTGCTGGCGACGTTGTTCGTGGTCTTCGTGCCGACGTATGTCCCGAACCTGTTGCTGAACTATTCGCTCAAATACGTACAGCCGACCGTTTCGAGCATCTATACCTACCTGCAACCCGTTCTGGCCGTCGTCCTGTCGGTGGCGATGGGCCTCGACCGCCTGCATCTGGATACGGCGCTCTGCGCGTTGGTTATCTTCTTCGGCGTGGGGCTGGTGATCCGCTCCTATCGCGGCCCGGCCGTACCTTCGGCTCCGCTGCCCGTCCATACGCATTGATTTTCTGCGTAAAAAAGGTCGAAAGTTTGCAGATTGCCGATTTCTTCCTATCTTTGCACTCCCCGTATGCGCACGATGCGCGAGGGGAGTGTTTTATTATTAACCATTTAACGAGCGATTGCATCGCATTTAATTTCCACATGGAAGAAGCAAAAAAAGTTGCAAACGAGAACTTTGACTGGAACGCGTTTGAAAACGACCTGGGCGTTTACGACCAGCCCAAAGAGCAGATCGGCGAGGCTTATGACAAGACTCTTTCGAACATCGCCGCAAACGAGGTGACCGAAGGTACGGTCATCGGTATCAACAAGCGCGAAGTGGTCGTCAATATCGGCTACAAGAGCGAGGGTATCATCCCCATTTCGGAGTTCCGTTACAACCCGGATCTGAAGGTCGGCGACAAGATCGAGGTTTACGTCGAGTCTGCCGAGGATAAGAACGGTCAGCTGGCTCTTTCGCACAAGAAAGCGCGTCAGCTCAAGTCGTGGGATCGTGTGAACGAGGCCCTCGAGAAGGACGAAATCATCAAGGGTTACATCAAGTGCCGCACCAAGGGCGGTATGATCGTCGATGTATTCGGCATCGAGGCCTTCCTGCCGGGTTCGCAGATCGACGTGAAGCCGATCCGCGACTACGATGTATATGTAGATAAGACGATGGAGTTCAAGGTTGTGAAGATCAACCAGGAGTTCCGTAACGTCGTCGTTTCGCACAAGGCGCTGATCGAGGCCGAGCTCGAGGCGCAGAAGCAGGTAATCATGTCGAAGCTCGAGAAGGGCCAGATCCTCGAGGGTACGGTCAAGAACATCACTTCGTACGGCGTGTTCGTCGATCTGGGCGGCGTGGACGGTCTGATCCACATCACCGACCTGTCTTGGGGCCGCGTCAACCACCCCGAAGAGATCGTTTCGCTCGACGAGAAGATCCGCGTGGTTATCCTCGACTTCGACGATGCCAAGAAGCGTATCGCATTGGGTCTGAAGCAGCTCGCTCCGCACCCCTGGGAGGCGCTGGATCCCAACCTGAAGGTGGGCGACCACGTGAAGGGCAAGGTTGTCGTGATGGCCGACTACGGCGCGTTCGTCGAGATCGCACCGGGTGTCGAGGGTCTGATCCACGTATCGGAGATGTCGTGGAGCCAGCACCTGCGTTCGGCACAGGATTTCATGAAGGTGGGCGACGAGGTAGAGGCAGTCATCCTGACCCTCGACCGTAACGAGCGCAAGATGTCGCTGGGCATCAAGCAGCTTACTCCCGATCCCTGGGCCGATATCGAGACCCGCTATCCCGTAGGAACGAAATGCAAGGCTAAGGTTCGCAACTTCACCAATTTCGGCGTGTTCGTCGAGATCGAGGAGGGTATCGACGGCCTGATCCATATTTCCGACCTGAGCTGGACCAAGAAGATCAAGCATCCGGGCGAATTTACGTCGGTAGGCGCCGAGATCGAGGTCGTAGTGCTGGAGGTCGATAAGGAGAACCGCCGTCTGTCGCTGGGCCACAAACAGCTCGAGGAGAATCCCTGGAACGAGTTCGAGGGTCAGTTCTCTGTCGATAGCGTACACGAAGGTACGATTACCGAGATGACCGACAAGGGTGCCATCGTATCGCTGGGCGAGAACGTCGAGGGCTTCGCTCCGATGCGTCAGCTGGTGAAAGAGGACGGCACGACGGCGACGGTCGGCGAGAAACTGCCGTTCAAGGTGATCGAATTCTCGAAGGCTACCAAGCGCATCACGCTTTCGCACACTCGTCTTTTCGAAGAGGCTAAACGTGCCGAGCGCGCCGAGCAGGCTGCCGAAAGAAAGGCTTCTGCCGAGGCTACCAAGTCTTCGGTGAAGAAGATCAACGCTTCGGTCGAGAAGACCACGCTGGGCGACATCGCCGGTCTGGCCGAACTCAAGGACGCGATGGAAGCGGCTGCCAAGGAGGAGAAGTAATCCTTGATCGCATAGATGAAAAAATCCCCGACCGCGAGGCCGGGGATTTTTTATTTCGGAAAACAAGTTCGGTTGCTTGCTGTACTGTGGTTATCGTCCGCTCGCTTTGTGATAGGAGTGAGGTTTTATTCCCGGACTTTGTAAACGACGTAAATATGGTCGTCGGGCAGGGCGTACAGACGGCGTTCGGCTTCGGTGAGCGAGGCGGCGAAGTCGATGTCGGCGACTTCGAATCCGGCACTGCGCAGCCGGTCGGCGTAGTCGCGGCCGTAGATGCGCCGGTGGTCGTACTGGCCGAAAATGCGGGTTCGCTCAGCCGGATCGGTGATCGTGTCGTCTTCGAAGGTTTCTTCGCGCGAAAAATCCATCGGCGACAGGACGACGCCCCAGCCGCCGGGTTTCAGGATGCGGTGGAGTTCGCGCAGCGCCTGCCGGTCGTCTTCGACATGTTCCAGGATGTGATTGCAGATCACCACGTCCGTAAAATCGTCCTCGAGGGGAATGTGCTGCACGTCGAAATGCATATCGGCCAGCGGACTTTCGAGGTCGGCGGTGAGGTACAGGCCCGGGTGCCCGTCGTAATGTTTGCGCAGTTTGCGCATCAGGCAGACTTCGGGAGCGATGTGCAGGATGCGGGGGTACGCGGTCGGCAGGTCGGTTTCGCGTTGCAGGTAGAGCCATAGCAGGCGGTGCCGTTCGAGCGAGAGGCAGCGGGGGCAGAGGGCGTTCGGACGGGAGTGGACGTAGCCGTAGGGCAGGAACTTGCGCCGCCGGGTGCCGCAGACGGGACATTCGACGCCCCGGCCGATATAAAACCATCCTAGCACCGGAACCGATATTCCGGCGATGCGTTGCAGAAACGTGCGGGGCAGGTGGTTGAGTGCCCAGCGAATCAGCCTTTTCATCTTATTCGGAGATTTTTTTCAGCTCCTCTTCCGTCCGGTGCAGCCGCTCCTTGCAGAGGGCGATCAGTTCGGTAGCCCGCTTGACCTCCTTGGTCAGCGAATCGACGGTCATCTCTTCGCGGCGGAAGCGGTCGAGGATCTGCTCGATTTCGTTCATCGCTTCGGTATAGGTAATCTCTTTCTTTGCCATATTGTCAGGTTGCTTATTTTACGGTTGCATCGAATGTGCCGTCGGACAGTTCCACCCGCAGAGTGTCGCCGGAGGAAAGCCCTTTGGCCGAGGTGACGGTTTCATCGCCCCGGTGTATGATGGCGAACCCCAGCGAGAGAATATGTTCGGGCGAACGGCTTGCGATCAGCTCTTCGGCGGTCGTGAGCCGTGTGTGTTGCCGCCGCAGGAGCTCGCCGACAGCGGCCGAAAGCTCATCGCTCCAGCGTGTAAGCTGTTCGTTGCGACGCAGGAGCAGGAGGGCGCTTTGATGCGCGATTTCGCTGCCGAGCTCCGCGAGCCGCAGTTCATGGCGGCGGAAGATGCCCGCCGAGGCGTCGCGCAGTTGCAGGGCGGCGGTGTCGAGCCATCCCTCGACGCCCGTCATCCGTTCGACGAGCCATCCGGCGACGGCCGTCGGGGTCTTAAGTGCCGTGTGGGCCACCATGTCCGCGACGCTCGTATCCTTGTCGTGGCCGATGCCCGTGATGACCGGCAGGGGGAACTGGGCGATGTGGGCGCAGAGGCGATAGGCGTTGAAGCAGTTCAGGTCGCTGGCCGACCCGCCGCCCCGGATCAGTACGACCGCATCGAAATCGTCCATGCGGTCGGCCACGGCGTCGAGTGCCGCCACGATCGAATCCTCGGCACCGGCGCCCTGCATGAAAGCGTCGAAAAGCGTCAGGGAGAAAGCATAGGGACTTTTGCCCAACTCCTTGCAGAAATCCTGATAGCCCGCTGCCTGGCGGCTCGAAACGATGGCGATACGCTGTACTACCTGCGGCAGAGGATTTTCGCGGTTGATGTCCCAGACTCCTTCGCGCTGGAGCCGCTCGATGGTGATCTGCCGCTGTCGCTCCATGTCGCCCAGCGTGAAGGTCGGGTCGATGTCCAGGATGTTGAGCGAGAAACCGTACAGTTCGTGGTAGGAGATCATCACCCGGGCCAGGATGCGGATGCCTGCGGCCAGTCGCTGACCCGTTTCGGCCTCGAAATAGCCGGCGATGCGGGCGTAAGCCGTGCGCCAGATGACCGCCCGGGCCTGCGAGAGCGGCACGCCGTTGTCGCCACCCTTTTCGACCAGTTCGAGGTAGCAATGCCCCGAATAGTTGATCTTGATCTCCGCGATTTCGGCACTGACCCATACGGGCAGGGCGAACGCTTCGTCGAGCGTCGCTTTGACGAGCTTTTGGAGCTGGGAGAGTGTCAGGTGGTTTTGCATGACGACAAAGATAGTGAAAGCCGGGAAAAAACGGGAACTTGTTCCCAGTTTTCCGAGGCGCCTCCTATTTTCTGCGAAGATAGCGAAAGACAGGGGTAATTGTGCGGGCTTCGATGTAAGGATTGCCGAATTACTTCCGATCTTGAGTGAAGATAACGGAAGAAGGGCGATGAACCGAACTTAATTATGGGTTTTCCGTCTTTTCGCCGGGCAGAGTCGGCTGGCGTCCTTTGCGCTCGTTTCGATCTCCGGTGGTTCGAGCTTGTACGGATCGGACCCTCTTTTCTGCGAAGCCGGCGAATCTCGGTCCGGCAGGTCGATCGTTTGGGGACGGTCGGTTTCCGGGGATGGCGCCGTCGGTCTGCCGTGCGACGGTCGTTGTGTTCGACTTTGGGTTGGGATCGTCGGAATTTCGGAAATCGGGCATGATACCCGCTGCGAAGTGCGGTTGATACGGGAACGGCAGGTGCCGACGGTTGTCAGCACAGGATTTTGTCGAGCAGGATGCCTGCGGTCAGCAGGGCGCCGAAGAGCAGGATGTTGCGGGCCGTTTCGCCCAGGCAGACGTTCAGTTCTTCGCCGTGGTCGATGCGTACCATCTTGCGCCATGTGGCGATATGGACTGCAAGGTAGGGCAGAGGCAGCAGAGCTGCGGCGATACGGCCTTCGGCCAACAGCGAAAGGCACAGCAGGATGGCTCCTGTGCCCAGAGCCAGGTAACCCCAGCGTCCCGCTGCGGCTCCGAGGCAGACGACGATCGTGCGTTTGTTGCAGCGGGCGTCCTCCTCGCGGTCGCGGAAGTTGTTGATCATCAGCATCGTGTCGATCACCATGCCGCAGGCCAGTCCGACTACGGCGGTTTCTCCGCTCCACCCTCCGCACTGGAGGTAGTAGGTGAATCCGACGGGAATCAGGCCGAAGAAAAGGATGACGGCTATGTCGCCCATACCGTGATAGGCCAGCGGCCACGGGCCTGCCGTGTAAAAGTAGGCGAAGACGATGCAGGAGGCACCCACCAGCAGGAGCCACCAGTTCCAGCCGCTGAGGGCCAGCAATCCCGCTCCGGCTGCACAGGCCGCCAGAGTGAAAGCCGCGATACCGCTCTTCATCGCCCGCAGGGTGATGTAACCTTTGGCGAAAGCGCGGTCGGGACCCAGTCGGTCGGGGCGGTCGGCTCCTTTCAAAAAGTCGCAGAGATCATTGACCAGATTGGCCGTACACTGCATCGTCACGGCGAAAACGAGGCACAGCAGAGCGACGACCGGGCGGAAGCCGCCGTCAGTGAAGGCCAGGGCCGATCCGATGAGAATAAGGATGACGGAATTCCCCAGACTGTACGGCCGGATGGCCAGAATCCATGCGGAGAGCGAGTTCGTTTTCAAGTTTCGGAGCGGTTTGGTCGGATTTAGCGCATGATGAATTCCAGGGGGCGCGGAACGCTTTTGCCTTCGGGCAGTTGTACGCGCAGAACCCCTTCGCTTTCTACCGGCTTTCCGTCGCGCATGGCGGGCTGCCAGCGGGGTGCTTTTTCGACGGCGTCGATCACACGGCGCCGCAGCCTTCGGTCGGTCGCTTCGAGCTCGTCGGTCGGGACGGTTCTCCCGTCGGTCGTGATCTTGTAACGCAGGACTACCCGTGCCGCCGGCAGAGAATCATCCCAATCGGTCTGTTCGGAAATATAGTCGTTGAAGCTGCCGTCTGCTTCCGGGAAGCGAGCCGGGGTGTCGTATCGCAGGGTGATGAGTATCACGCCGTTCGAGGCTTCTGTTCCGTATCGGGCGATGGTCTGCTCGTCGGCAGGCAGCATCTCGGTCGATTCGATGTCGCCCGGCGGAATGTTGCGGATGTCGCTTACGACCTGCCCGTTGACTACGTATATGGGGCCTGCGCCGCAGCGGAAAAGATCCCGGCGAAGGCCAATGTGAACAGGAGTATGAGCTGTTTTTTCATACGGTTCGTTTATCCGCAGAACGGGTTTCGGTCACGGAATATTGCTTTCAGAGGACCTCCTTCCAGCCCGAGCGGGTCAGATCGACGCAGCCGTTCTTTCGGAAGCGGACGCCTTCCGCCTCGAGCATCGGACGTTGCTCCGTCCAATGGGGCGCGGTTCTGCCTGCGCTGTTTACGACCCGGTGGCAGGGAAGTCCGGCGGGAGCCGCTGCCAGCGCATGTCCCACGCGGCGGGCATATCCCGGCATGCCGACCAGCCGGGCGATCTGTCCGTAGGTCGTTACGCGCCCTGCGGGAATTTGCGCCACGACCGAATAGACTTCCGCGTCGAATCCTTCGGGAAGGGCCATGTCGGAGGTGTGTTAGAGTTCGCTCTCCTTGAGGCGCTCGGCGTTTTCCGCTACGATCAGATGGTCGATGCAGTCCTGGATGTCGCCGTCCATGAAGGCCGACAGGTTGTAGATCGTGTAGTTGATGCGGTGGTCGGTGATACGCCCCTGCGGGTAGTTGTAGGTGCGGATCTTGGCCGAGCGGTCGCCCGTCGAAACCATCGTCTTGCGTTTCGAGGCGATTTCGTCGAGGTATTTCGAATATTCGAGGTTGAAGACGCGGGTGCGAAGTTCTTCGAAAGCCTTGTCGAAGTTCTTGAGCTGCGATTTCTGGTCCTGGCACTGCACGACGATACCGGTCGGGATGTGCGTCAGGCGGATCGCCGAGTAGGTCGTATTGACCGACTGTCCGCCGGGGCCCGAAGCGCAGAAGATATCCTTGCGGATGTCGTTCATCGAGATTTCTACGTCGAACTCCTCGGCTTCGGGCAGTACGGCCACCGAAGCGGCCGAGGTGTGGACGCGGCCCTGCGTTTCGGTCTGGGGTACGCGCTGCACGCGATGTACGCCCGATTCGTATTTGAGCGTACCATAGACATTGTTGCCCGTGACTTTCATCACGACCTCCTTGTATCCGCCGGCCGTGCCTTCCGAGAAGGAGGTGATTTCGTACTTCCAGCCTTTGGATTCGATGTATTTGGTGTACATGCGCATCAGGTCGCCGGCGAAGATGGCGGCTTCGTCGCCGCCCGTGCCGCCGCGGATCTCGACGATCGCGTTTTTGGCATCCTGCGGGTCCTTGGGAATCAACAGGAGTTTGATCTCCTCTTCGAGGGTTTCGATCTTCGGTTCCAGTTCCGCGATCTCCCCGCGTGCCATTTCGCGCATCTCCTCGTCCTTGTCGTTGGCCAGGATGTCTTTGGCTTCGGTCAGGTTGGCGATGGCCGTGCGGTAGCGTTCGGAGGCTTCGATGATCGGTTCCAGCTCCCGGTATTCCTTGTTGAATTGGATGAACTGCTTGACGTCGGCGATCACTTCGGGATCGGTGAGTTTCTGGCCGATCTCTTCGTATTTGAGCTTCAGACCGTCCAGTCTGGTGAGTATGGAATTGTCTGCCATATAATTTAATTTGGGTACAAAGATAGTGAAAGCCGAGCGAAATCGGGAGAATTTATTCCCAAAGATTTCCGAGATGCCCCTATCTTATGCAAAGATAGTGCAAGCGGGGAGCAATGCCAAATTTATTTGGATTTGTCCCGGCCCGTGCTCTCCCGGCAAGACCGTGCTGCGCGGTGAATGTCGGAATTCCGCTTCGGATTATCGGTTATCCCCATATATGGCGACGCATTTTCCGGGGAGGGCGCCCCGGGAAAATCCCCAATACGCGGGGTTGTCCGCCGTCGGAAAATCCGCGTCCTTTGCAACAGGAAGTTCACTCATAAAACCAAATAAAAAGATGACAGGAATTTTTTTCGGCAGCACGACCGGGACTACGGAGTCCGTAGCTGCCAGGATCGCCGAGCGGCTCGGCGTAGCACAGGCCGATGTGCATAATGTGGCGGCTGCGTCCGTCGAAGATGTGAAGAAATACGATCTGCTGCTGTTGGGGTCATCGACCTGGGGCAGCGGAGAGTTGCAGGACGACTGGCCGGGATTTCTCGACAAGTTGGGGAAGGAAGACCTCTCCGGCCGCCGCGTGGCGCTGTTCGGCTGCGGCGATGCGGGTATTTACAGCGATACTTTCTGCGATGCGATGGCCGAAATTCGGGACGGACTGGCTTCGACGGGCTGCACGTTCGTCGGGGGATTCGACGCCGAGGAGTATCCGGGGTGCGGTTCGCGGCTGTGTCAGGACGGAGAGGCGATCGGCTGGGCCGTGGACGACAGCGCGTCGGACGCCGAGAACCAGATGCGGATGGAGTTGTGGATCGCCGCCATCGGCTAAAACCGAATGCCATGAGTGCCGGGGATTTCAGCCGATACGACAATATGAAGATGCTGCTGCATCATATCTACGAATTCCGTAAGGGCGTTCGGGATCTGGTGCTCTGCACGCTGTGCCCGACCTGTGCCGGGCTGCTGATCGAACGGCTTCGCAGTCAGGGTATCGACTATCTGTTGCAGCCGGTAACGGAGCAGAAGGTCAATCTCTATTTCGGCAAGCGTAGCTGCCTGGACGCCGTGCAGACGTTCGTCGATAAACCGCTGAACAAACTGACTCCCGAGGAGGATTTCATGCTGGGCATCATGTTGGGTTATGATATTTCGATGCAGTGCGAACGCTACTGCAAGCGTAAATTTCATCTGTCCGGTCTGATCGCCTGATCGCGGAGCGGTTAAAAGATTCGGGGGAGAAGTTTTCGCTTCTCCCCCGAATCGCATATTCCGCAGAGCGGTCGTTTAGATTACGATGTTGATGATTTTGCCCGGTACGACGATGATCTTTTTCGGGGCCTTGCCTTCGAGCCACTTCTGCGCTTCGTCCGTGCGTACGATGTCCGCCTGGATGTCGGCCGGGGAGAGCGTCAGGGCGTATTCCTTTTTGAAACGCAGCTTTCCATTGACCGAAACCGGATATTCGAACGAACTTTCCACGAGGTATTTCTCCTCGCAGACGGGGTATTGCGCGTCGCAGACCGAGGTCGTGTGTCCCAGCGTGTGCCACAGCTCCTCGGCGATGTGCGGTGCGAAGGGGGCGAGCAGCACGGTCAGCGGTTCGAGGATCTCGCGCTTCGGGCAGCCGCCCAACTCGTTCAGGCAGATCATGAAAGCGGCGACCGAGGTGTTGAACGAGAAATTTTCGATGTCCTCGCGCACCTTTTTTATCGTTTTATGAAGCGTCTTCAGCTCTTTATCCGTGGCTTTTTCGTCCGTAAGGATCAGTTGTCCTTCGCGGTTGTAGAAGAGGGCCCAGAAACGGCGCAGGAATTTATGCACGCCGTCGATGCCGTTCGTGTCCCACGGTTTCGACTGTTCGAGCGGGCCGAGGAACATCTCGTACATGCGCAGTGTGTCGGCGCCGTAGTTATCGACGATGTAGTCGGGGTTCACGACGTTGAACATCGACTTCGACATCTTTTCGATCGCCCAGCCGCAGACGTACCTGCCCTCTTCGAGGATGAACTCCGCATCCTTGAATTCGGGACGCCATGCGCGGAACGCGTCGAGGTCGAGTATGTCGTTGCGCACGATGTTCACATCGACGTGGATCTCCTGGGTTTTGTACTGGTCTTTCAGCCCGAGCGATACGAATTTGTTGGTGCCGACCACGCGATAGACGAAATTCGAACGGCCCTGGATCATACCCTGATTGACGAGTTTCTTGAACGGCTCCGGTTCGCAGACATATCCCAGGTCGTAGAGGAACATGTTCCAGAAGCGCGAATACATCAGGTGTCCTGTCGCGTGTTCGATGCCGCCGACGTAGAGATCGACGTTACGCCAGTATTCGTTGGCGGCGCGGCCCACGAGCGCCTGGTCGTTGTGCGGATCCATGTAGCGCAGGTAGTAGGCCGACGATCCGGCGAATCCGGGCATCGTGGATACTTCGAGGGGATAGCCTTCGGGCGTCGTCCACTCCTTGGCCCGTGCCAAGGGCGGTTCGCCCTGTTCGGTCGGGCCGAAGTTGTCGATCGGCGGCAGCTCCAGCGGCAGCCGCTCTTCCGGCAGCGGATAGGCCGTGCCCTCCTTGTAGTAGATTGGGAACGGCTCGCCCCAGTAGCGCTGACGCGAGAAGATGGCATCGCGCAAGCGGTAGTTCACTAACCGGCGGCCCAATCCGCGTCGCTCGATTTCGCCCAGGATGCGACCGATCGCCTCCTTTACATCGAGTCCGTCGAGCAGATCCGAGTTGATCAGTTTGCCCGATTTGGCGTCGTAGGACTCTTTCTCGATGTCGCCGCCCTCGACGACCGGGATGATCTCCAGCCCGAAATGGCGGGCGAAGGCGTAGTCGCGCGAATCGTGGGCAGGAACAGCCATGATCGCCCCCGTGCCGTAGCCAGCCAGCACGTAGTCCGAAATGTAGATCGGAATCGCCTTGCCCGTGAAAGGGTTGATCGCATAGGAGCCTGTCGCTACACCGCTTACGCGCTTGGTTTCGGCGATGCGCTCCCGCTCGGAGCGTTTCTTCGCCTGGGCGATGTACTCCTCGACGGCGGCCCGTTGTTCGGACGTGGTAAGGTCGTGAACCCATTCGTGCTCCGGAGCGATGACCATGAAGGTAACGCCGAAGATCGTGTCGGGACGCGTGGTGAAGATCTCCAGTTTCCGGTCGGAGCCCTGGATGTCGAAGAAGACCTGGGCGCCCTCCGAACGGCCGATCCAGTTGCGCTGGATCTCCTTCAGCGAGTCGCTCCACTCGAGCCGCTCCAGTCCGTCGAGCATCCGCTGGGCGTAGGCCGTTACGCGGAGCAGCCACTGTTTCATCCGCTTCTGTTCGACGGGAAAGCCGCCGCGTTCGGAGAGTCCGTCCTTCACCTCGTCGTTGGCCAGTACCGTGCCCAGCTGCGGACACCAATTGACCATCGTGTCGGCGCGGAACGCCAGGCGGTAGTTCTGGAGGATCTGTTCGCGTTCCTCTTCGGTTTTGGATTTCCATTCGTCGGCCGTGAAACGCATCTCCTGCGTGCAGGCGGCGTCGAGTCCTTCGGTGCCCTGCGCCTCGAAACGGGCGACGAGTTTTTCGATCGGTTCGGCCTTGTCCGTACTGCGGTCGTAGTAGTGTTTGAACATCTCCAGAAAGGCCCACTGGGTCCATTTGTAATAGGAGGGATCGCAGGTGCGGACCTCACGGTGCCAGTCGAACGAGAAGCCGATCTTGTCGAGCTGTTCCCGGTAGCGGGCGATGTTCCGTTCGGTCGTTACGGCGGGGTGCTGCCCCGTCTGAATGGCGTACTGTTCGGCAGGCAGGCCGAAAGCGTCGTAGCCCATCGGATGAAGTACGTTGAAGCCGCAAAGCCGTTTGTAGCGCGAGTAGATGTCCGAAGCGATATAGCCCAGCGGGTGTCCGACGTGCAGACCCGCACCCGAAGGGTAGGGGAACATGTCGAGCACGTAGAATTTGGGACGTGTGGGATCGGCTTCCACGCGATAGGTTTCCTCTTCCTGCCAGCGGCGCTGCCACTTGGCTTCTATCTCTTTGAAATTGTACTCCATAGGTTTGAATTGTTTTCGTTTCAGGGGCAAAGATAGTGAAAGCCCGGCGAAATCGGGAGAATTTATTCTCCAAGATTTCCGAACAGCCTCCTGTCTTCTGCAAAGATAGTGAAAGATGGGGGTCGAGCCAAACTTGTCCGGACCGTATTCTGTCTTCTGTAAATGGAGAAAGGAGGCGACGGGCCGGACTTGACTTTGAACTTGTTTCTCCGTTTTCCGGATCCGGTATCATTTGTAAATACTCCTGATACTCTTCGTTTATCGGCCTCTTTTCGGGACCCCTGTTCGTTGTACGGCGGAGTTCGTATGTCCTCGGTTTCCGTTTCGGGTCGGTCCCGCCTTCCTGTACGGAAAGATGGCGGAAGCCGGAAACGGATCTCAATTTTTTGATTGAGAGAGGCTTGCCCTTTGCTTCGGAGAATTGGGGTGAAAGACCCGGATGAGCTGTCCGGATGTCGTGGTGGAGCCTGCGCTTTGGTGAAGCTGGAGGCCGGCTGGAGGCCGAAAGATTATTTCGCGGAGAGCAGATAGGTTTTATTGTCAGTAAGTTGCGGATTTGTATATAAGCATTATATTATATGCTTGTAAATTCTATAAATAAAAAGAATCGATAAAAGGGCTGAAATGGGCTAAAATGCTGAAAAATCGGGCTGGAACGGCAAAAAAAATGTTGCACTTATATATGGCGGTTCGGA